>Ga0209123_1001103_pt1 | contig 28767 bp, 27 predicted proteins | sample BarGraIncu00431A_FD_184500 | JGI IMG/M metagenome (GOLD analysis project Ga0209123, IMG submission 184500) | Arctic peat soil microbial communities from Barrow, Alaska, USA - Barrow Graham LP Incubations 004-31A (SPAdes) (version 2) | ecosystem: Environmental > Terrestrial > Soil > Wetlands >...
TTTGGGATATTCGTCGGGCACATATTTCTTTTTGTTAAAGGAATATTCTGCCTTGGCCATATACTTGGAACGCTGATCTTTAAATCCATACGCATAATAACCTTTTAGAAAAAGCTGCGGATGAAACAGGGCTGTTGTTTGCAAACCTGCGCGTAGTCGAAGTCCGTCTATGTAATTTTGGGATATCAGGGAGGTGACGGGCCCAAAATCTACCGTGCTCTTGTAATTTTTTATTCCAAATCCAATCAGGTTTTCTGACAACAATCTGGTGGCAAACAAAAACTGATCGAATCCGCGGGTCTGTTCCAGGCTGTCCATAAACAAGTCCATGGGGGTTTTTGAATAGCTCAGGGACTGGCTTTGGAGTAAGATATCACTATTTTCTGAAAGTTTCTCGGTTTCGGTCAAAGGTGCTTCCTTCTTCGTAAATTTGACATCGGGTATGGGCTGAAAACTATACCCACCGTAGCTCGTATTTCGTTGCAAATGCAACATCTGCAGGGATTGATCGAGGTATATCTGAGTAACCATGTCATCCTTTTTCAACAACCATTTTCCATCCCCGGAACGTTCATAATCCTGCATAATTTTTAGATTACCTAAGAAATTCACTCCAGACTTCTGAGGCAGATCCATCAGGCATCTTATTACGGCATAGGAAGAATCATTCAAGACATAGAGGTCTCCTTTAAAGCCAAAATCCTGGACATTCTGAGGATAAAAGGCCAGGTGAATGCAGTCGTATCGGGCATCAATTTTCACCGTATCCAGAATAAAATACTTGTAAAAAGACAATGCTGAGTGTGTGGAAATCGGACTGACAAAATGGGATTGAAAAAGGCGGATTTCGTCGTCGTAGATGTTTATATCTGAAAAATAGTCCTTGAAAACGGTGCTAAGTACTTTTCTGGAGGAGAAGAGTTTGCTGATGCCTTTGCTTTGTGTATCCAGAATAAAGGTTTTCTTGATGTTCCATTTTTTGGAATAAATCGTTCTGGAAAATTCCTCCAACGTTGTTAACGGAAGTATTTGCCTGCCTGTTTCTTCACTAAGGATGACGTTATTTTTCAAAAAAGGCATGGTCTTAAAAATGCCCTGTTTGAGTTTCTCATTGGTGACATCGTCCAGTGCCAGGGTGAACTTTTGACTTTTACAGAATTGATAGTTCTCATTCTCCTCCATTTCACGGGTGGTCTTGCTATCAATGACTTTCTGCATCAAGTCAACGGCAGGATTGTTTTTTCTGGAGTATTTCTGTCTTTTCCCTTTTTGGACGATGATTTCACTCAATCGGATCACTTTCGGTGCAAGCCTGATGATGATTAATTCACTGTTTTTTTCCACCGGAACCACTTTTTTTACGTAGTCAACGGCTGAAAAAGTCAATTGATTCAATCCGATCTGTGATTTAATCCAGAATTGACCTTTTTCATCCGTGATCTCTCTTTCGTTGCTGTTGTCGCAATAGACAAAAATGTTGGATAAGGGTTTTCCGGAGATTGAATCTATGACAATACCTTTTACTTGCGCCTGTAAACTGGTACAGAAACAAAGAAACAGGAAGAGTGTTTTAATAATAGGCTGTTGCTTCATGAAGCATTTGAAATCAGATTCTCATCAAATAATGTTTAATAAAATAATCTGAGGAAGACTCTGTGTTTTATTTTTCTGATTATCTGGTTAATACCATAAAACATCAAAGCTGAAACAATCGTAAAGTTTTTTTTTAGTAAAATTTCAATTACGCAAAGTAACTACTTTTACGCATTCTTACCAAGAAAAGTTTATGTTTATTGGAAGATAGACTTCGGAAATTGGACGATCTGCCGGTCGTTTTTATTTCGGGATAGCCATTTCATATAAGAATGAATATCGGAAGTGTGAAAGGAATGTACCATCAGCGATAGGTTAAAAAAAAACCGCCTCAATTTCTGAGACGGCTTTTCTATTCTTGGCAATACGAATTATTAGCAGCAACCACAACCTTTTTTAGGCACTTGTGGGCCAGAAGAAATCAATGCTTTAGCAGCATCGGTGTCGCAATATTGTTCGAAGTTCTGTATGTACATACCAGCAAGTTTGATTGCTTTGGTTTCCCATTCTTTCACATCAGAATACGTGCTGCGAGGATCAAGGATATCTGTTACACCTTCCAGTTTAACAGGAGCAGTCAAGTTCATGATTGGAATAACCTGGCTTTCTGCTTTGTCGATGGAACCGTCGATGATGGCATCGATGATGGCGCGGGTATCTTTCAAAGAAATACGTTTGCCTGTACCGTTCCAACCTGTGTTAACCAGGTAAGCTTTAGCATCGTTTTCTTTCATTTTCTTAACCAAAGTGCTTGCATAAACAGTTGGGTGCAAGGTAAGGAAAGCCTCACCGAAAGCAGGAGAGAAAGAAGGAACCGGTTCTGTGATACCGCGTTCTGTACCAGCCAATTTGGAAGTAAATCCGCAAAGGAAGTGGTATTGAGCTTGGTTTTCATCCAGGATAGAAACTGGAGGCAATACACCGAAAGCATCAGCTGACAAGTAGATGATCTTCTTGGCGTGACCTGCACGTGAAGGAGAAACAATCTTGTTGATGTGGTAGATTGGATAAGAAACACGCGTGTTTTCTGTAGCCGATTGATCTTCGAAATCGATAACGCCGTTGTCGCTTACAGTTACGTTTTCCAACAAAGCATCACGTTTGATAGCACGCCAGATATCTGGTTCGTTTTCTTGGCTCAGGTTGATAACCTTTGCATAGCAACCACCTTCGTAGTTGAATACTCCGTGAGCATCCCAACCGTGTTCGTCGTCACCGATCAGGTAACGTTTTGGATCTGCAGACAAGGTCGTTTTACCTGTACCTGACAAACCAAAGAATACAGCAACATCACCGTCTTTACCAACATTGGCAGAGCAATGCATGGAAGCAATACCCTTTTGTGGCAAGTAGAAGTTCATGAGTGAGAAGATACCTTTCTTCATTTCACCGCCGTACCAGGTACCACCGATGATCTGCATTTTCTTGGTCAAATTGAACAATACAAAGTTTTCAGAGTTCAAACCTTGTTCTTTCCAGTCAGGATTGGTTGTTTTTGAACCATTCAAACATACGAAATCCGGTTCACCATAGTTGGCCAATTCGAAGTGAGAAGGACGGATGAACATGTTGGTTACGAAATGAGCCTGCCATGCTACTTCCATAATGAAACGCACTTTCATACGGGTATCTTCGTTGGTACCACAGTAGGTGTCAACAACGTACAATTTTTTTGCAGTAGAAAGTTGTTTGGTTACCAATCCTTTGCAGCTTTCAAAAACTTCGCCGGTAGTTGGGCGGTTTATTGTACCATCCCACCACATGTTTGCATCAGTAATAGCATCTTTTACAAAGAATTTGTCTTTAGGAGAACGGCCGGTGAATTTACCGGTGAAAACAGCAGTAGCACCTGTGTCAGTCAACTTTGCTTTTTCGAAGCCCTGGTTAGCAGGGTTCATTTCGTCCTGGAACAAAACTTCGTAAGAAGGATTGTGTACGATCTCGATATCACCCGAGATGCCGTACTTGCTCAAATCTAAATTTGCCATTGTTTGTTTAATAAATTGATTTATAATAATTTAACTAATCCGCTGAAAACCTTGTATTCCAAGTACAAATATAAAAAAAATATTTTATCGATGGAACTAATTAAAGAAATTTTTCTTTAATTAGTTATCATAAACCTTTTTCCTGAATTCTTACAAATAATAAATGCAAAAAATAGGCCTTCCATCTTTTTTTTTACCTTTGTCGAGAATAAACAATCAAGGGAAGAGGTTTGTTTGAAATGTAATTATATATTTTATGAGGGTAATCAATCTGTCTGAGCAAAACAATACGTTGCTCAATCAATTTTTGCTTGAAATCAGAAGTGTTGATATTCAGGGAGATCGTATGCGTTTTCGTCGGAATGTGGAAAGAATCGGGGAAATAATGGCTTATGAAATGAGCAAGGATTTCACCTATAGTACCAAAAATGTGCAGACGCCACTCGGTTTTGCACCGGTTAATACGATTGATGATCAATTGGTTGTATCTACTATATTCAGAGCAGGATTGCCCTTTCATCATGGTTTCCTGAATTATTTCGATAATGCTGAAAATGCTTTTGTTTCTGCTTACAGAAAATACAAAGATGCTTTGAAGTTTGAAATAAACATCGAATACATTGCATCACCCAACCTCGATGGTAAAACTTTGATCATTACAGATCCCATGCTTGCCACCGGTAGTTCACTCGAACTGGCCTATGGGGCCTTACTGACAAAAGGAAAACCTGCCAAACTTCATATTGCAACCGTGATAGCCAGCCAGGCAGGTGTGGATTACGTGAAATCCTGTTTCCCGGATGATACCACCTTGTGGTGTGCTGCCATCGATCCTGAACTGAACAGTCATTCATACATTGTTCCGGGATTGGGCGATGCAGGTGATTTGGCATACGGAGAAAAAGAGTAGCAAGACCCCTTATCGGGAACAAAGATTACATGATCCTTAAATAACAAAAATGGTTGACTCAAAAAGATTTTTTGAATCAACCAAAATAATGAAGGTTACAGCTTTGCTTGTAACCTTTTTTGCGTTAATTCCAGTTTTAACAAAGGCTAACGTTACACTGCTTTTTTATTAGAATCCGGATTGGAATAGTTGCTTTATGTTTTTTTTAAATATGGATTGTTTTGACTTCTTGAACTAATTAATTTCTTTATCCAAATCTGATACACCCCATCCTTTTTATCTGTTTTGGCATAAATCAAATATTCTTTATTGTGGGAGAAATAGACATCTTTATATCGACCGTATTTTTCAACAAGTACCCTTATCGGCTTTAATGAATTCCTGTCAATTTCAAAAATCTGTCCACCATATACGAGTGGAAAAGTATTACCAATAACTTTCCCATAATCTTCAAGGCTGATGCTGTCAAGCAAATCAAATCTAGAATAATCAATTTCATTATTATTCAGGTTTGTTGCACAATATTTATCATCCCAGATATTGAACAAAATCGAATCGCTATTTTTAGTCCAATATGGGTTGCTGTAGCATATCCAGTCCTTTTTAAGGAATTTCTTCACCTTTCCATCCATCGACATGATACACAGATTTTCTCCCTCACCCTCGCCAGTTGTCATATACATTATTTGATTGCCAAGACTATCAAGCCTAGGCCACATCTCTGAACTTTGATAAAGGATCCATTGTTTATTTGGCGAAATCTGGAATTTATCATATTGATAGGGGGTGCTAGTTAACCTTATCTGAGTATTTGAATGTATGTTCTTTTTATAAATGTGTTCAGAATCCTTAAAATAGGCAACCCACTCATCATTTAACCATTGGGGATAAAGACACTCTTCGTCAATCTCCTTAAAGTTTGTACCATCTGTATTGATCATCCCAATTTTCTGGAATCCATATTGAAAAGCAATTCGTGTATCATTTTCCGAGAAGACAGGATTAGATTCACACTCGTTCAATTTGGTCAGCTTTCTGTTAAATACATCCTTAGCTATTGGCAAAGAGTCAAAATCAATGTCGGTATTTATAATAGTTCTATAAAGTCTACCACCAATCATCGTTTGTGACTTCATCCTTGCAAAATAGATATTCATTATAATCTTACCGGTAAGGGCATTTATTGCTTTCGTATCATACGTCCGATCTGGCGCATCATCGCTAAGAAGACTACTTATCACCCATATCGAATCACTCTGTAGTTCTGCACTGTATTCAGACAATCCCACTTTCAGTCCATCGTTTAAGGCTATTTCAATCGCACGACTTTTTGAAATCAAGGATCCCTTACCTTGCAATTGATTTGCAAGAAGTAACAAAGCAAAAAGAGTGACTAAAATTCTACGGTTCATAGTTATTGGTGTTTTAAATGATAGGTACTATTTGATGTTATATATATTTTAATCAACTGGGTAATTTTTGCGATGGGTTACTAAAATTCATCCTTACAGAAGGCTAGGGCGTATTTATTAATTCCAAAGATTAATTCAGGACTTTTTTCTCGTTGGTAAGACTCCGATTCTCAAGTTGGCTGAATGTTGAAAAATCAATGACACTATCACTTTTTGATAAACTTATATCTTGAAGTATTTAACTCTATATCAGAGTACTCCACAAAATACAATCCAGGACTCAAATCTGAAACATCTATTACCTGACTACTTTTCATTGTACGTAGCATTTTACCATTTGCGTCAATAATGCTTACGAGTTGAGAGTACTCACCATTTTTTAGGGTTATTGTCTGAGTATATTTATCGTAGAATACGGATTCATCAGAAATTAGTTTAGTCTTATCCAGACTAATTGGTAATTCCATATTTGCTACGATATTCGATTTTGAAGATTCTCCGGCTGGATTTGAATAGATAGCGGTGACCCAGACATCGCCTATTATTCCTATAGGTTTATACAAACTGGTATCTGTTAAAGTCGAAAGAACTGTTATCGAGTTATCGTTTTTGTACTGATAATACAATTTATAACCATCAAGGTGTGCAGTCGTTGTACTCGTGTCAGGACTGCTCCATTCAAAATACGAACAATAGGCCGGTCCGGTTATTTCTGGCGGAAATCCATTTTTCCAATCTCCACAAGTACCAATTTGATCAATCGTAATGTAGCTGCAAGCAAATCCAAAATTTTTAGGCTCAGGGAATTGAGCATAAACAGACAGAGAAAGGAGTAATCCGAGTAAAAGTGATTGAGTTTTCATGTTTTGTAGATTTAGTGAAAAAATTTATTAGTAGGGCGGATTGTGGATATTTTATTTTGGCTAAAAGATGGAATTGTTCACGTTTTTCTAATTCATTTATATCTGTAGTGGCCAATAATCTTGAACATAAATAAACAATCCGAGAGAACCTGTCCTCCACCGATATTGTGTACAATCAAATGTCTGGTAGACCCCTTAATTCTGCGATTGACCACCAAACCTATATGAGTCACACCGCCCCCAAGATCCCAACAAACAATATCACCGGTATGATAATCTGAGGCATTTTCTGTCATTGGCTTCACTTCACCTTTGCGTGAAAAGAAGACCATCAGATTGAGTACCCGTCTATGGTCGATATTGGTATCCGTATGTTTTAATCCCCACTTTTTGGGATACCTGGAAAAATTCGCCACGATATCCCCATGAACCAGTTTTTGTAAATCAATCCCCAATTTTCGGTATGCACGAATGACAACATCTGTACAGACTCCTTTATCTTTCGGCACATCTCCATTCGGATAGGGAATCTTAAAATAGCTCGGATCATAAGTGACCACATCCTTAGTCAAATTCAAAGCCGCGTCAGACAATCGATTGTAGAATTCATCCTGACCGTAGGCCGAAAATGAAATCCCGAGAATCAGTAGTATGTAAAAGATGCGTTTCATCGTATGAGTGCTAATGGGTGGACAGGCCGTGACCTTCTGGTGGCTTTGCATTGGGTGTTAGCGGCTGTTCTTTTTATTTTTTCGTTCTCTTTTAATTGTTTGAGTTATGTCTATCAGGAATAGGATAATTACCAGAGAAAAACATACCCAAAATCCCCACAATTTCTCATTCGGAACAGCTTTAATAAAAAAGATGTCAAAATTTGTAAAGTATAGAAACGGTATAGAAATCAGCTCCAATATCACGATTATAATAAATTTTCTTTTTTCGTAAGTATTTTTCAACATTAAGCAAATCAAGAGAAATAGAAATGCTGTAACTATTCCATATAGACCTATATACCAAGGCATTCCATATACAATACATGTAAATCCTGTAATAGCGTTACCATCCCCCCACAAAACACTTTTTAAACCTTCTATAAATTTATTCTTGTTATGTGTTTGAATGACAGTGTCACTACTAGTAATTAGATTCGTACTGTCTGCCTTACTCATTGAATCTATTGTATCATTTTCTAATGATAATAAGGAATCTGCCAATGTTGATGAACTGACAGAATCAGGCGCCTCAGACACTTCTGGAGCTGGTTTCTTTTCTGTACAACTATTTGGATAGAATGGAGAAATGAAAAACATCAATGCTAAAATATTGACGATTATCGAAAGACGTAGATTTTTGAATATTTTCATACTTATCTGCTACTTGAATCATTTATCCTTTTATTAAATCCTTTGACATGCAGACACTATTTGAATTACCAATATATTGCCCAAAATTATCAATCTTTTTATAACCCAATTTATTATAGAATCTTATCGCGTCTGGTTGTTTTATCCCTGTTTCTAAAATTGCACTTAAAAATCCTAAAGAATAAGCCCAAGTCTCCAATTCACTTAAGATCAATTTAGAAATCCCGCTACCACGAAAATCTGTTTTTATAAACATTCGTTTTATCTCAATCATATCATTGTTGTAAATCTTGAAACAACCGCAACCAATTGGTTTTGAACCAGTATAGCCGACAACTACATTATTTATCGAGTCAATAATATTAAATTTGTCATATTGAGCCTGAATAAGCCCATATCTTGAATTTAATTCTAAATCCAACAATGCAACTAAATCCTTAAAATCAATATTATCACTATTTGTTTTTATCAAATCAATCATTTGAGTAACTCTTTAATTCATTACAAAAGTTTCCGTAGAGCTGTGTCCTACTATTTTTTATACATGATGTTGTGGCCAGTTAATTTTTTATCCATTTAGGAATCAATTCATGTATCACTATTGCTTTGCCTCTCAATATCAGTTTGTTATCATCAATCAATTCACATTCTATAGTCCCTGATCTATCAGACGCTTGAAATCCTATCATTACTTTTTTATTAAGCTTTTGTCCCCAATAGGGAGCTAAGTAGCAATGAGCTGTCCCAGTTACAGGGTCTTCAAGTACACCAACACCTGGAGCAAAGTATCTTGATATGAAATCATAGTCAGGATTCGTTGATTTTACCGTAATTATAAACCTTCCTAAATCCAAGGATTTTAGTAATTGAAAGTCTGGCTTAATAGTTAGCAATTTATTAGGATCATCTATTTCAATCAAATATCTATTATCGTTTTTCCCAACGTAAGTTGGTTTAATATCAAATGCTTTTTCTAATATCTCATTACTGTCTGTTTTATCTACAAATAATTGAGGGAAAATTAACTCAATTTTAGTTCCTACTTTCTTCGCGATCAGATCACCACTTTTTGAATCAAACCTAATCTCTCTTGAAAAATCACAATATTGATATTCAAAGAGTATATGCGCAGCAGCTAAGGTAGCATGGCCACATAAGTTTACTTCTGTCTTTGGTGTAAACCACCTTATTCTATAATAATCATTTTGCTTAATCAAAAATGCTGTTTCAGAATAATTGATTTCTCTGGCTATTTGCTGATAAAGTTCATCAGAACAGTCATTGTCTAAGATACATACTCCTGCCGGGTTACCCGTAAAAGGTTTATCAGTAAATGAATCAACTGTAAATATGCGCATGTCTCTTTTTTTAAATTGGCCACAACGGGAAGAGCGCGCCTGCCAAAGGCGTGTGTTAGCGGTCATGCTTTATAGTATCCTATTCAATCAACAATAATGCAAACTTATTCATTACTGCAGGACTCGATGGAATCACATGAACTTCAAATCCGACAGATCTAACCGTTTGAAAAACATCAACAGCAAAACTCTCTAGACTTGGTCTCGATTTCTTTTTGTCTTTGCAATCGAATCTATTGCCAGAACAATCTTTACACAAACTACAACAATTCTGATTTAGTAAGAATACTTTGTGATGACCCATTAAAAAGATGTCACGTTCTACTGTTAATAATTTATCAGTAATTTCCCGCGACCACGCTGATGGATAAGCATCCTTATCGGCAAACTTGCTAAATCTAATTATTAATCCTCTCTCATATTCCTTAAAAAAAGAATCACATTCATCCACAGATGGAGTGTTTGGAGGACATGTTCCTGATCCGTTATCAGCACATCCAAAAAGGCATTTGATTCGAACCCAATGTGCTACAATAATATCCTTGGGACTTATCCATTTATAATCCAGGAGTCCATTTTCAATCAATATTGATTCGATTCTTTCATTACTTTCCATGTTGCAGATTGCTTTTTTAATTTTCTAGTCATCAAACGTTTTTAGTAACTCTTTTCCTAATTCAATGCAATATTTCATTCTTTATTTACAAACAATCAGATTATAAACAGGAATCAATCGGCCAGGAATTGAGGATTTTGAATCATACAAAAAGTCTGCACCAATCTTATCGTAAAATCCTTTTGCATATGGATCTACAAAAATCATCAAATTTGAAATTCTCATGTTCGCTGAAAGCAATTTTGCATGCTCAATCATTTTCCTGCCAATTCCAAATCGATGAAAATCAGGTCTAATAAAAAGATGTTCTAACCAATAGCCTTCTTTTACAAAGGTCTCACCAGAAAAGAAATCAGATTTATTATCTACAATCGAATAAAAACCCAATATGAAATCTCCTTGCTGAGCTTTAAATACTACATTTTGATGTATATAATCCTTGGTAATAGTCAATTCATCTTTCCACAATTCATAATATCTATCCGGATAATTCCAATGCCTTTTCGCTGAAAAAGATATTTCTGTCAAACTATCCGAATCACAGTCCTCTGCTCTTAATATCTCAAACTTTAACATATCAATCATAATGCCATTAATCAGTTATCGTGTATCCCTTGGTCATAATTGTTTTTTTTCCGCAAGATTTAAATGTGCCCGTTAGCTGTTTGTGCTTTGTTTCTGTTTTTTGCGATGAAAGATTTTATAATGTTTGTGTTTATTTCCAGCCTGCTCTATTTGGACAAATCCTTCTACAATTATTGCAGATTGTTATTGGCGCACCTTTCTTTGTTGTTCCTTCTGATTGCAACCGACATTTCTCTTGCACCACCGATGATCCTTTTATTGCTCCTGAGGGACAGCTATTTACACATAAATTGCATTTGTCAGAACAAAAGTCATCGTATAAAATGGTGTCTGCATCCAATTTCGTATTCGAAAGTATTGCTCCCAATTTTATTAGGTTTCCAAATTCAGGATTGCATAATAGATTATTTCTTCCAATTACTCCTAATCCAGCTAAGTAACCTGCATGTTTTAGAGAAATTAAGCCTTTTCCTGTCATTGTATCTTTATCCCAATAGTCATATGGCTCTGATGGAATTGGTATCGCAGCAATATTATAATTTTCAAGTTTTACAGAAATATCCAATGATAGTCGCAATACTTCATGTAATGCAATATCGTCCACAAAGGAGTATGGGATATTAGACTTTGTATAAAAAATACTCTCTGGTATTTTCTTTGCAAAAACAATAACAGATTTGCATTCAGGATATAGGTCTGTTGGTCGAAAACCTTCTGGTGCTATCTCGAAGCTGTCAACAGATGCAATTCCACACAAATCAGCACCTAAATTTAATACCAATTCTTTAATCTCAGTTGAATTAATCATAATCAATTTCTATTGCATTTGTATATACTGCTCGGTGACCGTTCTTAGAATGACCGCTAACGATCTAGGCTGCTTTTTTTATATGTCTATTTTGGTTTTTAATTCTTTTGTTGTTAGAACCGTTACAAATTCTTTGTGTAAACTTGCTAATGCAGTATAGTGTATTATATCAGCGGAGTATTTTTGTCCATCAGCTCCCGCTTTGTCAAATGTCGCTGTCGCATCAGAAACTACAAAAGTATCATATCCATAATCTCCTGCCATTCTTGATGTCGTAGATATACAATGGTCAGTTGTCAAACCAACTATTATGAGTTTTTTTATGTTGGATTTATCGAGCTGTTGTTTCAGGTCTGTCCCAATAAATGCGCTATGTACATTCTTTTTAATTATTTGTTCTCCAACATTTGGCTTAATTATGTCCTGAAACTCATTACCGATTTTTCCTTCAACAAATTTTGATTTAGGGTGGGTTGAACAGTGCTGAATGTGAAAAATTGGCAAATTATTTTGTCTCCAAAAATCAAGGAGTTCCCTTGCCTTAGTTTCTGCGTCAGGATTGTTTCTGCGCCCTCCCCAGTACTTAATATCTTCGTCTTCAAATCCCTTTTGTATATCAATCAGGATTAAAGCTGGCTTGTCTTGTTTTGTCATAAATATTTTTTTGTGTTAATTTTTTAGTCAACTTATTTTGAACGAGGCATTTTTTAAAGCTAGCCACCAACGTTATAGCCCGTTTTTTTATTTTTAATCGTTAATAATCCGACCAGTCCAACTATCTATATTTTTCTCAACAATTAATAATCCTGAGTTAGAATCAGTCATATTTGCAATCATGCAACCAGTATTATCCCAAAATGCACTGCGCCCACCAGAGGCATGCCCCCATGATTCGCCGCAATAATTAGACATTAGAGCACACATTGAATATCGTTTTGCATAATTGCTTAATAAATCATGAGCTGAGAAAATCCCATTTGGTGAGAAAAAGATACTTGAAATATAAATTGAAGTATTAATCTTACTGGCATTTTCCGGATGTAATGGATTATCTATATCTGCACATATTGCAAATGAAATCCGTTCACTATTAATCCTTATCATTGGATTATAATCAAACGATGATTTGTAATAAACCTCCTCACCTGTATGAAGAAATTGTTTTGTATATATCCTTACTGAACTATCAGGAAATAGTACAAATCCACCTATAAACAAATCGTTATCAATCTTTATTGGCGCTCCTGCAATTACTGTAATACTGTTATCTACAGCCAATCTGATCATTGTATCTAATCGAGAGTCATTTGGTAAAAACGCATATAAACTTGCATTCTCTCGTTCATATCCAGTTATTGACAACTCAGGAAATGCAATCAAATCAGCATTATTGTCAGCCGCAATTTTAATCAATCTGTAATGGTCAAGTAGATTCGCATTTATATTTCCACGTTTCGGTTTTGTCTGAGCAGAAGCTAAAATCATATTGTTGTAAATTTTTTAAAATGGGCTATAACGGGTAGCAAGTCCCTATTTTTGAAAAATAAATGGTTTTGGACAGCATAGGCCAAAGAGTATTATTTTTTATGGTGTAAAAATCATTAATAAATAATAAACTAAATAACCTATGACTACACAAAAGAACACATAAAATTTTGAAGGTCAAAACATTTTTGCAGGTTTTGATGTCCATTTAAAAAGTTGGAAAGTAACCATCTTAACAGCGCGCCCCGAAGGGGTCTGCTTTGGGTATTGTTAGCGGAAGTTAGTTTTTTCTTATTTCAACGTATTCAACTTCACGCATTTGTTTATCTAGAATGATCCCATTTTTCTTAAATAAATAGACCCATGCATCCAAATTAGTTGACTCTAGATAAAGTTTTAAATGAACGTCAAACACCATTGGATTCTGAATTTCTAAAATTACCGGCATATTAATTTTTTCTTCTATGACTTTTGACAAATGTTCATAAGTCAAGGCACCATTTAGTTCAGTACTCCAAATTGTAACACAGCATTTAGATTCCATATTTGGAGATTTAAATATCTTGATTGTACTGTCATTTAACTGCACATCTTTTAGAATGTAAACAGGCACAGTTTTTCTAACTAATTGAGCAGTCAATCCGAATGCACCATTAAGTTGATTGATTAATAGACGATTGGCGTCACCTAACAACTCAGAGCAGAAATAATCCAGGCGATAACGGTCTTTTGGCGCTGGTGATTGGACATATTTCAAATCATCCGAGTATAAAAAGCGACTCTCAGGCATATCATTGAAAGCAGTTTGGTACAATTCCAAAATATTCTTACCAGTAATAGATAGATTCATTCTCTTGACAATGGTATCTTTTAATTCACTTGCAAGGTAGTTTGTTTGAAATCTCACATGTTCTGAACTTATAGATTGTTGTTTGTAATTTCTATCTCCAACATGAAAGAGCGATAGATTAAAACGGATAAGTGTGTTTGAGTCGACTTTATTTACAATGTTTTCCGGTATGAAGTTAGGCGCCTCAGGTACATCACACTATAACCCTTAATCGCTCTGGCAATTTGACTGTCAGTGAGAAAATTGGGCATTGTTTCTGCAAGAACTTTTCCTTTTCGATCCACCAGTATTGAATGTGGAATACTACTATGTGGATACAGCTTGGATATAAGCTTATCTTTGTCGTGGATATAGATAATGGGGAAAGATAGTTTGTTGATCTCTAAACGGGTTTTTGAAATGTCATCACTTGAAATGGCAATAATAGCCAAATCATTTGGAAACTTTTCTTTTAGCGATTTGAAATGAGGCATACTCATTAAACATGGTCCACACCAATTTTCCCAGAATTCGAGAATAACAACCTTTTTACCAAAATGTTGCAATAAGTCGATTTTAACAAGTGAATCACCCCTTATCTCCTGAACATTTACGCTTTTAAGGGTTTTAAAAACATTTGAGTCCTTGCAAAATGAATAATTACATATTGCCATCAAAATAAGTAAGATAGTTGTTTTCTTCATGTATTGAAATATTATGATTAAGCTTAATTGTACGGGCTCTCTAATTCTGACTAACGGTAGCGTGTATGAAATGTTGGGAATTTCGTGCTGCGTTCGTATCCCCCGTAACAAAATTATAATGCGAGAGATAATTATTGCAACTTATTCTACCACAATATTATATATGCGTTGTTTGGCCTGGTTAACTATTTTTCCAATCATTTTTGAATTCATTTATTGTTATTGCTTTTCCACGCAACAAAACCCGATTGTTATTTATTAACTCACATTCTATTGTACCAGTTCTATTAGATGATTGAAAAGCCAGCATTTTAGTTTTATTTAGTTTCCTTGACCAATAGGGAGCAAGAAAACAATGTGCTGAGCCTGTTACTGGATCTTCATTTATTCCGACGCCAGGTGCAAAAAATCTAGAATAAAAATCATACTTATCATGTGATTGGGCGGTAATCATAAATCCTCCTCTGTCTGATTTTTTTAATAACTGAAAATCAGGATTGATTTGCTTCAAATTATCAATATTATCAATCTCAATGAGGTATCGCTTATCATTCTTACCAATAAATATTGGTTTTATGTCAAATGCTTTTTCAATAATCTCATTACTCTCAGATTCATCAACAAACAATTGAGGAAAATCCAATTCAATCATCTCATTAGTAAACTGTGCAGTTAAGATTCCGCTTTTAGTTTCAAATTCAATTTGCTTATCAATCTCAATTAACCCTATTTCATATAAAATATGAGCTGAAGCAAGAGTTGCATGTCCACACAAACTAACTTCAGTTTTAGGAGTAAACCATCGTAATGAATAAGTATTATCTTGTTTTAACAAAAATGCAGTCTCAGAATGATTAATCTCTCTAGCAATTTTTGCCATTAAATCATCCGACAATTCATTTTCTAAAATACATACTCCAGCTGGATTCCCTGAATATGGTTTCTCGGTAAAAGCATCAACAATAAATGTTTGCATAGTATTATTTTAATTTTGACTAACGGTACATGTATGAAAAGTTGCCGTTTTCGGAGCGACTCCCTATCTATATATAATAAACTTGATGCAAGAGACATATTTAAATAACCGTTTAACCGGCAATTTTTAATACATGATGTTGTAAGACATTTTTTATTTTATATCCAAATCATTACAATACTAATAATCATTAAACCAAATAAAACCAATCCTAATATTCGATTAAACTTTTCTGATTTTAATAATCTAGAAATCAAATCTCCAAATGAAATCCATGAAATCATACATGGAACACCAACTAATCCAAACGTAATGGCAAATACAAATACACTTATATGAATATTATCAAGGTGAGGCAAAAAAGCACTTGCACCAGTAATCGCCATAATCCATGCTTTGGGGTTAACAAACTGCATGAAAAATCCTTGATAAAAGCCAATCTTTGAATTTGAATCTACTGAAATATCCGAACTGAGTTTACTTAAAACAATCGCCAAATAAAATAACCAAATTGAACTTATAATCTTTAAGACCAATCCAATAGTTGGATTTTTAGTTATAATTTCTGCGATACCATATCCAGACACATAAAGCAATACAAAAAATCCCAGAAAAATTCCAGTTATTAATTTACTGGAATCCTTAAATCCATAATTTTTACCATACGAAAAAAGTAAATAATTATTTGGTCCAGGTGTAATTGAGGTTACAAAGGCGAAAATCAAATATCCAGTTATATTAAATCCTATCATTGAAACGATATAAGTTATTTTTTCTTTTAAAAATCACTTTGCACAGTTGCCAGCGCACTTTTTAAAATGGCTAACGGTAAGGCCGCGCCCACGAAGTGGGTGTGGTTTGGGTATTGTTATAGCCAGTTTTTATTTTTCTAATATTCAACGAAATGACTTTTATATGTCATCAGTTTTGTTTCATTTTTTTAATATTCTGTTTCTAAAGTATAGCATTGAAATTATTCCAATTACACAAAATGCTATTATCCCCTTAAAAATCTTTATTCTCAAACATAGATCGACTCCATTAATACTTGAGATGCAATTATTAGGAAAATCAGTTTCATAAGTAATACTAACCATCATATTAACTATCGTAAAAATAGCAAATGGTATTACTAAAATTTGGATTATAAGTAACGTGAAAAAAAATATTTTCTTCATTGTTAATCAATTATTCAAAACCTGAAATATCCTTTCTAAAATTGGCTATAACATTCGTGCAAACAAACCTCCCAATTCGCCCTTTTTTCTTTCCGCTAAGATATACAAAATATTGATTCATCATTACCTAACAAATTCCTAAAAAACTTTTGAAAATTTGCACCCCCGCAGATTGGCCGTGGCCTTTGAGTCAGGTGGGGTGGTGGAGGGCGGCTTCGACGTACGGTGCAGCGAGCGCGCAGGTGACGGCGTACAATTTTGTGAAGGCTCAAAGAGACAAACAAATTGTGCCGGAAGCAAGCGCGAGCAATCCGGACTAGCGCCGCCCGATACCACCCCGCCTGACGAAAGGCCACGGCCAATCGGAATCAACGCAACGTACAAAACCTATAGAAAACAAAAAAAAGTTGCCCGGCACAAACCAGACAACTTTTCCTTAAAATATATCGTAATCCTACCGAATGAAAATATAATTCAGCACAAACAATACAGCCAAAATATACATCGGAATCGAAACTTTCTTGAATTTCCCACTGATCATGTTCAAAAGAACAAAAGCAAGAAGACCCAATGATATACCTTCAGCAATGCTGTACATTAATGGCATGGCAATGATGCAGATAAATGCAGGAATGGATTCAGAGAAATCTTCGAGATTAATATCCTTGATAGGTTCAAGCATCATCAGACCGACCAGAATAAGGACGGGAGCAGTCGCTGCACTAGGGATGGAAAGAAACAAAGGTGCAAAAAATATAGCAAGTGCAAAACATCCTGCTGTGATTAGAGCCGTCATACCGGTACGACCACCTTCAGATACCCCGGCGGCACTTTCTACATAAGTTGTTACTGCACTCGTACCGAAGACAGCACCTGATAAGGTACCCATAGCATCCGCATAGAATGCTTTTTTCACATTGGGAATCTGACCATTTGCATCCAGCATATTGGCTTTTGAACAAACGCCAATCAAAGTCCCAACCGTATCAAATACATCCACAAACAGGAAGGTGAAGACGACAATGAGCATATTAAAAGTGAAAACTTGTGAAAAGTCAAATTTAAAGAATAACGGAGCAGGTGAAGGAGGAGAGTCCATGATGCCCGTGAAGCTGGTAATACCCATAGGAATTCCGACGATAGCTGTAGCGATGATGCCTATCAGCAAGGCTCCTTTTACTTTTTTAATTAAAAGTACAGAAGTAATGACAATACCTATCAAAGCCAGCAAAGCTGTACCTGATGTAATGTCTCCCATAGTAACCATGGTTGCGTCATTCTTAACAACGATACCGGAATTTTGCAAGCCAATGAAAGCGATAAACAAACCGATACCTACGCTGATTGCATTTTTCAAAGTGGCCGGTATGGCATCAACAATGGCTGCACGAAGATTTAAAAAGTTCAATACCAGGAAGATAAGACCTTCAAGCAAAATGGCTGTAAGGGCAAACTGCCAGGAGAAACCCATTCCCAGACAAACGGTGAAAGCAAAGAAAGCATTCATACCCATACCTGGAGCCTGAGCAAATGGTAATTTAGCCAGAAGGGCCATTGCCAGGGTTCCGACGATGGAAGCTACCGCTGTTGCAGTAAACAAGGCACCTTTATCCATACCGGTCACGGAAAGGATGTTCGGATTTACGGCCAGAATGTAGGCCATGGTCAGGAAGGTGGTGATACCGGCGAGGATTTCTGTCCGCATCGTGGTACCGTTGGCCTTCAGTTGAAAATATTTTTCAAACATAATGGATTAAATTAATTGTGGAGTGTATAGACTAATTAGAAATTCCATTTAACGGCAAGGGTAGGGTTAACCTTGATACCTTCTACACCACCAAAGTTTGATCCTATTTCCACTTCACTACCTGCTGAAAGATTCTGAGTGAAGTTGTACCAAAGTTGTGGTTCGGTTAAAAATACCGTTTTTGTCATTGATCCGTTAGAGTTTGTATTGTCTTCCCACCAGAAATCAGCAAAACCTGTAAAGCTTACTTTGCGATTACAAAAATGCAATCCCCAAACAGCTGTAAACTGAGCAGATTCCTGTTTGCCAACAATGTGTTTGTATAAAGCTTTCAGATTTAGTGTTTTAGAATAGTCTGCATTGTGCATACCATAATCAATACCACCCAACCAAGCGTTGTTGATAGCAAAAGCATATTCTGTATTTTGCACAGGATACGTACCCAAACCGCCGTTGTATTCAATATGTGCACTAAAAGGTCCACCCCAGAAGTTCAGACAGCGTGCAATTTCCATATAGGACATAGAAGGATGATTTTTTTCTCCCATGTTAAAATCATAATCCACAAAGAAGAAGGTATTTCCCCATTTGTCCGGTTTGAACATTTCTAAGGTCGTAGTTACATACTTCCTGTTTTCTCCGAAATCATAATGTACCTGAAGATTCGTCTGAGCTTTTGCCGTAATAGCTGCCATTAACAAAATGCCTGTTACAATGTTTTTCATAAAATGTTAGTTAAGGGGTTTAGTTTCATTTTGTACAAAAGAAGTAAAAAAATGCAAACAAAACACAAAATCGAACACCTATTTACACTAATGTCGCTAAGTTTAAAACTTTGGTAACAGAAAGTACAAATGAACCGCCCAGAGAAAAAAAAGAGTACAATGTCAAACATCGTACCCTTCCTCTAATCTTAGTTTTGGCTAAAAAACTATTTTATTTCCCATGTTTCCAATGTATGCAAAAAATCTTCCAGTTTGCGGATCGGACGTTTTGCCTGAACTTCCTTGATTTGATCTTCTACAGCCTGATCGTAGGTCGGAGCTTCCACATCCCTGATAACTCCCAGTGCAACAGGTAGATCACCTGTCATGGTACCCAGTTTAAAATGCAATGTTCTGTCAAAACATTTGGCATCGTGTACCAGAATGTCTTTTTCCGTGATACCGTTTTCACCTATAGTAACTGCTTTCAGGTTAAAACCGTCAATTATGAGGCCTTTGTCGTTGTTCTTACCAAAAATCATTGGTTGACCGTGTTTGAGCACAATGGTGCGGTCTAAACGGAATTCCTTGTCAGAAATAGCGGCATGAGTTCCATTGTTAAAGATAACGCAGTTTACCAATGCTTCGACAACAGAGGTTCCTTTATGCTTTGCAGCCTGGATTAAGACATCCTGTGTGGTTTTCAAATCAACATCCAGCGTCCTGGCAAAGAAATTACCACGGGCACCGAAAGTTAGCTCGGCTGGACGGAAAGGGTCTTCAACCGTACCGTAAGGCGAGGATTTTGAAACAAAACCTCGTTTGGACGTTGGAGAATACTGGCCTTTGGTCAGTCCGTATATTTCGTTGTTGAAAAGTACTATGTTAATATCAATGTTTCTGCGAAGCGAATGAATGAAATGGTTACCACCAATTGCCAGACAGTCACCGTCTCCTGTTACTTGCCAAACAGTCAGTTTCGGATTGGCCGTTTTTACACCGGTAGCAATGGCTGATGCACGTCCATGAATGGTGTGCATTCCATAGGTATTGACATAGTAGGGAAAGCGGCTTGAACAACCGATACCTGAAATAACGGCTGTATTGTTGGGTGCAATACCAAGTTCAGCCATGGCTTTCTGAATGCTGTTTAACACAGCGTGGTCACCGCAGCCCGGACACCAGCGTACATCCTGGTCGCTTTTAAAATCTTTTGCAGTATAGGTATATGTATCCATCACTTTAAGCGTCTAAAAGAGTTTTGAAATATTCTACTAATTCCTGAACCATAAATGGTTGGCCTTCAATTTTATTGTACTGAAGAGGTACCAGGCCATCCACTTTGGTACGAAGATATCCTGCAAGTTGTCCACTATTAAGCTCACAAACTACAACCTTCTTGTATTTATTAAGTATTTCTTCCGTATTTTTTGGAAGAGGACTGATGTAATGAAAATGAGCCAATGCTACTTTATGGCCTGAAGCATTCATTTCTTCCACTGCAGAATATAAATGGCCAAAGGTTCCACCCCATCCTACCACCAGTAAGTCAGCATTTGGGTTACCCTGTACTTCCTGTTCTGGGATGACGTTGGCAATATTGTCTATTTTGGTTTGACGAAGCTGAGTCATCAATGCGTGATTTTTTGGATCTGTTGAAATGGCTCCTGTCGTGTTGTCTTTTTCCAGACCACCGATGCGGTGTGCAAAGCCTTCTGTACCAGGTACAGCCCAGTAACGTGAACCGTTTTCCGGATTGCGTAAATAGGGTTTCCAGTAGGGTTGCATGTCTGCGTGTACAAAAGGAGGAATAATGGCAGGATAGTCATCCATGCTTGGAATTCTCCAGGCGGATGAACCATTGGCGATAAAGGCATCTGTGAGCAGGATAGCAGGAGTCATATGTTCCACTGCCAGTTTTGAAGCCATAAATGCATAATCAAAACAGTTGGACGGAGTACTCGCGGCGATTACAACGCATGGACTTTCCCCGTTTCGGCCGTACAATGCCTGCAATAAGTCTGTCTGTTCTGTTTTAGTTGGAAGACCGGTGGAAGGACCTCCACGCTGAACATCAACAATGACCAAAGGCAATTCTGCCATAATTGCGAGGTTGATGGCTTCACTCTTTAAAGCCAGACCTGGACCCGAAGTGGTCGTTACTGCCAGATTTCCTGCGAAACTGGCACCAATGGCCGTACAAACGCCGGCAATTTCGTCTTCTGCCTGCACTGTTTTAACACCCAGGTCTTTTCGTGCTGCCAGTTCTTGTAAAATTTCGGTAGCAGGTGTGATGGGATAACTTCCTAAGAATAACGGTAAACCCGATTTTTCTGCTGCGGCAATTAATCCCCAGGCTGTTGCCTGATTTCCTTTTACATCGGTATAAGTGCCTTTGACTGTTTCGGTTGAATCTACGTGATACGTCGATACGCTGGCGTGTGTATTGCTTCCAAAATTAAAACCATCCACTAAAACCTTCATATTTGCATTCAGGATGGCCGGTTTTTTCTTGAATTTGTTTTTTAACAGGTGCATGGCATTGTCCACTGGTATATTGAACAACCAGCAAAGCAGACCCAGAGAAAACATATTCTTACATCGCAGGATACTTTTGTTGTCCATTTCGCTGTCAGTCAAACTGGCTTTAACCATGGTAGTGATGCTGGCACTGATAACTTGTGCGGCACCAAGGTTTAATTCTTCAAATGGATCTTCCGTTTTATATCCGGCTTTAGTTAGCCCATTTTTGTCAAAAGTATCTGCATCAATGATGATGATGGCGTTTGATTTAATATGTTTCCTGTTCACTTTAAGAGCGGCAGGGTTCATGGCAATTAGAATATCTGCCAAATCACCTGGAGTATAAATATTTTTACCTACATGAACCTGATAACCGGAAACGCCACCCAATGTACCCTGTGGTGCACGGATTTCTGCTGGATAATCGGGGAAGGTTGAAATTTCATTTCCGGAGATGGCCGAAAGGTTTGAAAAAAGACTGCCGGTGAGCTGCATTCCATCTCCCGAATCGCCTGAAAAGCGAATGACTACTTTTTCTAATGAGGTCACTTTTGCTGTATCTGCCATAATAAATATAATAAAACAGGAAGGAGTAATAATTCAGGGCACAAAGGAACAAAAAAAACTCCTAAAATGCAAGAAAATAAGAAAAAAACGGCCTTTGGATGCATATAAATACGTTTTATGCATTTATTCTGCATAAAGGGGCTGCTTTAAATGGGAGCGCACTACGGCGTTGCAGCAACCTCATCAACCCTCATGTACGAAAAGTACGCTCCGGTGTTACTCACGACCTGCGGCCTTGTATTGCATCTCCCATTTAAAGCAACCTGTGCATGGAATAACTATTATAAAATGGAAAGCGGTTGTCACAAAAGTGAAAACTTTTGAGACAACCGCATTTATCAATTTAGAACTTGCTTAGTAGCCTCCTTCTGAATCTGTTGAGTTTTCTCCGCCGTTTGCAGATTTTGGTTTTATTTTCGGTTTCATGTTACCGAAGTTCCAGGTCAGGTTTATTCGAAAGCTCCGTCCAAAGAAGCGATCTGAACTTTCCTGGTAGAATCCGGGGCCCCAGGACGAGCTGTCAAAATTATTGGAGTCGAGTATATTTCTGGCATTGACTGATGCTTGGAACGTATTTTCAAAAAAGCTTTTCCGCAATCCCAGATCCAGCGAATAGCTGTTTGCTGATTTACCCTGAGCTATGATTTTTGGTGCCGTATAAAATCCGGATATTTGACCGGTAAGACCTTTTGCCAGTATCAAGGTTCCGTTTACCCGGGCATTCCAGGAAAAACCGTTGGTACCCTTGTAATAATTATTCTTGTAATTGAATCCCTCCAACGTGCTGTAATACAAATTGACTGTTGCTGTCGTTTCCAATATTTTAGAAATTTTATCCTTGGATACAAATTCAAAACCTGAGTTCGTGGCATTGGTGACATTCGATGGCATCTGATACATGATACCGTTCTCAATATACCGGATATCCTGCATAACATCGTTCGTGATGCGGTGGTAAATGGAGGACGAAATGGTATGATTCTGCCAGGTTTTTATATAATTCATTTCAAAAGAATGGGCATATTCAGGATTTAGATTCGGATTGCCTTTTCGGATATTCGTTGAATCTGAAATATCGACATACGGATTGATGGAACGACCGCGAGGACGATTGATGCGTTTGCTGTAATTCAGCTGAATTTCACTGCCCTCTGATAAATTGTAATTGAAAAATAAAGTTGGGAATAAGTCAAAATAATTTTTGTTGATAGTTCCTGTTACATCTGTTGAAACAAAAGAAATAATGGTTTTTTCACCGCGTAATCCCAATTGATAGCCAAATTTTGACCCTATTTTTCCTGTCAGAGTAGAGTAAATAGCGTGCCTCTGTTCGTTGTAATCAAAACCGTTTGAAGATGCCGGAGAGGTAGGAATGACCCAGTTATTACCAGAGGGCACTCCATTATAAATTTCATTTAAACTATACCTGTGTTCCCATTCACTGTTAATTCCTGCCTCCAGTTTCCATCGGTCTGAAAATTTCCTGGTGTAATCAGCCTTAAATTCCCAATCCTCACCGGTGGAGGGACCCTTTTGAATTTGATGGCTCGTATTTATGGTATCGTGGGCTGGATTAAAATCGGTTTGATCGTAGTAGTTGTCACTGGTAGAGTTGCGATTACCGCGGGTTAGATTGGCTTGCAGACTATGATCTTCTGCAATTTCCCATAAATAATCTATAGAAATCTCATGGCTTTTGAATCCGGCATTACTGACAGAACTACGCATCAGTTGTTTGGTAGGTTGTAAATCATTATTCAGATAGTTGTAGGAAATATCACTGTTGGAGTCGTGACTACCGTCCATCGCAAATCCCGAAAGGCTGATAGTATGCTTGTCGTTGATGTGATAGTCAAAACCGGCTCTCATAAAGAGTCCGCCACCACCGGAATTCCTATCGCTCTTGCTATTCAGATAACTCGTATCTACGACTCCTGATTGTTCATTAGTATTGTAAGTCTGACGTTTTGATGACCCTTTTCCGTCGTGCATATCGTTTCTTAGACCTATATTGGCATAAGCATCAATTTTGGTGCTGCTGTAATTGATGTTGGCACCTAAATTTTTTCCCCAGGGATATTCAGCCCCTGCACTTAAACTGCCATAATAACCTGCCTTTTTCTGTTTTTTAAGGATGATGTTGATGATGCCTGCTGAACCTTCAGGACTGTATTTTGCGGAAGGGTTGGTCACCACTTCAACGCGGTCAATGTTCTCTGCCGGCAATTGTTGCAAGACCTGACCCCGATTATCAGAGGTTAATCCGGAAGGTTTACCATTAATCCAAACCGTTACACTTTCACTGTTTCGGAGTGAAATACTTCCTTCAGCATTCACTTCAACAGAAGGAATATCCTTCAGAATGTCGCTTGCGCTTGCCCCGGCTGCGGCAATGCTTTGATCGACCGAGTATGTTTTTTTGTCAATTTCCAGTTTCATGTTTGAACGGATACCGGTCACTTCAACGGCATTCAGAAGTTTGGAATCGGTCTTCAGAAGAATATCTCCCAGATCTTTTACTGCATCAGAAGCTACTTCCAGATTCTTCTTGTAAGAAACGAAACCAAGTAATTTTGTTTCCAGTTGGTAGGATCCAGGTGTCACACCTGTAAAAGAAAAGGTTCCGTTGGTATCTGTAACCTTTATTAAATAAGGTCTGACGGATCCATTTTTATACAAAGTCACATTGACAAAATCGATGGCATTTTTGGTTTCAATATCAAGAATTCTGCCGTTAACCGTACCTGTATTGTTCGTTTTTGCCTGAAGAGTCTGGCTACCAATGCAAAATGCAACAGCCAGCAAAATTATAAGCCTGAAATTCATGTAAAAAATATTGATTGTAAAAAATGAAAACCTATCTGAATGATGAGATACCTTTTCTCCCAAAAGGTTTAAGACTGTTTTGAAAGATTACGAATTATTTCGAAAGAACCTGTATAAATCAACAAAGACTGCTTATAGTGCAGTCTTTGTTGTCTTTATCAATTTAATTCAAAGGATTGATGCCGTTCCGGAATCTCAATATTCATAAATCCTTTTTTGGTCAGTCGTTCTTTGAAGGCATTTTGTGCTTCAGGCTCCCCGTGAACGATAAAAACAGTCTTGACTTCATCCGGTTCCTGACTTGAAATGTAAAGGCTTAGGTCTCTGTAATCTGCGTGGGCCGACATCGATTCAATCTTTCTGATCTCAGCTCTTACCGGGTATTGTTCTCCAAAAATGGTCACTTCCCTGGGATTTTCTTTCAGGCGTGCTCCCAAAGAACTTTTTTCACAGTAACCAACCAACAGGATGGTGGTACTTGGATCCGTGATGTTATTGGCAATATGGTGTTTTACACGTCCTGCATCAGCCATGCCCGATGCGGAAATGATGACACAGGGTTCATCCGAGCCGTTTAAAGCCTGAGATTCGCGTTTGTCTTCAATAAAATGAAGTCCATTAAAATCGAACGGATCCTTGTCAAATTTCATGATTTTCTGCAAGGAACGGTTAAAGCATTCGGGATGATTTTTGACAATGGCCGTAACTTTCGTTGAAAGGGGGCTATCCACGTAATATTTGACATTAGGCAGACGGTTGTCCAGTTGCATTTCATTCAGCGTATAAAGCAACTCCTGTGTACGACCTACACTGAAAGCGGGGATAATGAGTTTACCTCGTTTGCCGATGCATGTTTCAACAATGATATCGTGAAAAAGGTCAGCAGTTTCTTCCACTTTAGCGTGCAAACGGTTTCCATACGTAGATTCGATAATCATATAATCGACTTGTGGTAAAACGGAGGGAGGCATTAAGATCGGATCAATGTACCGGCCTACATCCCCACTGAATCCAATTCGGATCACTTTACCATCTTCCTTTATTCTAAGTATAATAGTGGCGGCACCTAAAATATGACCATTTACAAAAAACTCCAGTTCAATGTCTTCATCAATGTTAAAAGGCTCTTCAAATGGAACCGGTTCAAAATAACGAATGGCATTCGTCGCATCTTCAACAGTATAAAGCGCTTCTATAAAGGGGCGGCCTTGTCTTAATCTTCGTTTATTCAGGAATTTGATATCATTTTCCTGAATAAAGGCAGAATCTTTCAGTAAAACATCAGTCAGATCAAGGGTAGCTTTCGTACCGAAAATACGACCGTGAAAACCATCTTTTACCAGTTTTGGAATTAATCCGGAATGGTCAATGTGAGCGTGGGAAAGAACGAGATAATCAACTTCAGAGGCTTTAAAACCGAGCGTTGAATTCAATTCCTGGGTCACTTTGCCCATACCCTGGAACATTCCGCAATCAAGCAGAATCTTTTTTCCATTATTCAGCGTGATAAGGTGCTTGGAGCCTGTAACGGTCTGCGTAGCACCGTGAAAAGTTATGTTCATAGTTTTACTCGTTTACTAATGTCTCCAAATGTACACTTTTATTATAATCACTTGATTATGCAAATGTTAAAAATACTAAACAAAATAGGTTCGAATATCCCAGTGAAAAATACTGTAGTTATCCGAACCGATTCCTATTTTTAAGAAGTATTTGTTACATTCTGTCAGGGACGCTGATGCCCAAAAGGTTCATGCCTGTCCGGATCACTTTTCCGGTTGTATCAGAAAGCATAATCCTGAACGTACGGAGCGATTCATCTTCTTCTTTAAGGATGGAATAGTCGTGATAGAATTGGTTGTACTCCTTGGTCAAATCGTAAATGTAGTTGGCTATCAAAGCCGGACTAAAGCCTTCAGCAGCTTCGTTCACCGTGTTGGGGAATGCTGTGATTAATCGTATCAGGTAAAGTTCTTTTTCAGACAATTGCAGACCAGAGTCAAAATTTTCGGAACGGGCATAACCCAATTCATCGGCTTTGCGCAGGATTGACTGGATGCGGGCATGAGTATACTGAATGAAAGGGCCGGTATTCCCATTGAAATCGATCGATTCCTTGGGATTGAACGTCATGTTCTTTTTGGGATCCACTTTCAGGATAAAATACTTAAGCGCACCAAGACCAACCATGCTGGCAATGTCTTCAGCCTGCTGGTCTGTCAAACCGTCCAGCTTACCCAATTCGCGGGAAGTATCTCTGGCCGTTCCAACCATTTCATCCACCAAATCATCGGCATCCACCACGGTGCCTTCCCTGGATTTCATCTTGCCTTCAGGCAGTTCCACCATTCCATAGGAGAAGTGCACCAAGCCTTTCCCCCAGGCGAAGCCTAGTTTGTCCAACAAGATGGAAAGCACCTGAAAATGGTAATTCTGTTCGTTTCCAACCACATAAACCATTTTGTCGATGGGGTATTCGCTAAAACGCAAGTTGGCTGTACCGATATCCTGAGTCATATAGACGGACGTTCCGTCACCTCTGAGCAAAACCTTCCGGTCCAGACCTTCAGCCGTCAGGTCAGCCCAGACAGAGCCGTCTTCCTGACGATAAAAAATCCCTTTTTCCAACCCTTCCAGCACTTTGTCCTTGCCCAACAGGTAGGTTTGAGATTCGTAATATATTTTGTCGAAGTTTACGCCTAGTTTTTTGTAGGTTTCATCAAAACCTGCATAAACCCAGGTGTTCATGGTTTCCCAAAGTTCTCTGATTTCTTTATCTCCGGCTTCCCAACCCAAAAGCATTTCACGGGCTTCCGCTATCAGGGTGGATGCAGCTTCCGATTCTTCCTTGGTCATGCCTTTTACCTGAAGTTCGGCAAGTTCTTGTTTGTAGTGTTTGTCAAAGGCGACGTAGTAATCACCTACCAGATGGTCTCCTTTTTTACCCGATGAGGCCGGTGTTTCTCCATTACCCCATTTTTTCCAAGCAAGCATGGATTTGCAGATGTGGATGCCTCTATCGTTGACGATGTTGGTTTTTATCACCTTGTTTCCGTTGGCCTCCAGTATTTTACAAAGACTGAAACCAAGGAGATTGTTGCGGACATGGCCCAGATGTAAAGGCTTGTTGGTATTTGGTGAAGAATATTCAACCATCACCACGGGTGCATTTTCGTCCGCTTGTTTAATTCCGTATTGTGGTTCTGCGAATGCGTTTGTCAGGGTGTGTAGCCAGTAATCGGGAGAGACAACCAAATTCAGAAATCCCTTGATTACATTGAAAGAAGTCAGTTCCGGTGTATTTTCCACCAACCATTGACCCAAGTCCTGTGCAGTATCTTCGGGTTTTTTTCTTGAAATCCGTAAAAATGGAAAAACAACGATGGTGATATCCCCTACAAATTCTTTTCTGGTGGGTTGTAACTGAATTTGTGTCGAGTCGATGCTTTGTCCGTAAAGGGCATCAATAGCCTGAATCAGGTTTTTCTCAAGAAGTTGGTCAATAGTCATTTTGCGCATATTAATAAGGAGAGCACAAAGTTAGCGCAAAATCACTAATGCTGCAAATCCCATTCTTAATACAAAAAAAGAGGATGTCCTAATGGCACCCTCTCATTAATGAGTTTTTTTAATTTAAATCTGACCAGCCAATTCAGCTCCAGCTTTAAATTTAGCTACCTTTTTAGCTGCGATTTTGATCGGCATTTTGGTAGCAGGATTGATACCGGTAC
>Ga0209123_1001104_pt1 | contig 28738 bp, 20 predicted proteins | sample BarGraIncu00431A_FD_184500 | JGI IMG/M metagenome (GOLD analysis project Ga0209123, IMG submission 184500) | Arctic peat soil microbial communities from Barrow, Alaska, USA - Barrow Graham LP Incubations 004-31A (SPAdes) (version 2) | ecosystem: Environmental > Terrestrial > Soil > Wetlands >...
CCGCCGGGTAGCACTTACCTTGGATAAGGGCGTATGCTTGGGCATAACAATGGTAGACTTGATGCCAAAAGTAGTTGCGGCCAGAGCTACCCCCTGGGCATGATTGCCCGCGGAAGAAGCAATGACTCCGCTTTTCTTTTCACATTCACTGAGATTAGCTACTTTGTTGTATGCCCCCCGCAATTTGAAGGAACCTGTGCGTTGTTGATTTTCCATTTTGAGATAAACATAATTGCCGCTCATTTCGCTGATAACATTGGTATATGCCAATCCGGTCCTACAAATCACTCCATCCAGGACTTTTCGGGCTTTTTGTATTTCTTCTAATGAAACCTGCATTTTATCACATCCTTATTTATGCTGACAGTATGCAACAAATTCTATTTCTACTAAAGCCTCTTTGGGCATACTGATCCTGCTTCTAGTTGTTACACTGCAACCAAGGTAACTCTGAGAGGTACCTGAAAAAGTACTACCTAAACATCTTATTTCATTGCTAAATATCTATAGATAGTGCTTTCCGATGTTTTAAAAGTACTCGCCACCTTCGTAATAGCGCCTTTTATTTTAAAAATTCCATTTTCACCCAATGCCTGAACAATTGCACTTTTTTCCTCAATTGACATTCTATCTGCAGAAACATTGTACTTGGCAATTAGCTTCTGTACCGCAACATCGACTACATTATCTAATGAAGTGCTTAGGGATTCTGTCACTTCTTCATTGTCATTCATATGAACCACATTACTAAACAATGTCGTCAGAGGAAATTCCGTTGGAATCTTATTAATCTGATGATCCGTTGAATTTAAAATATTAACACAAATCATCCCTATTAATTCTTCTTTTTCATCTTTGATGTAATAGGTGGAAGAGATTAAATTTTCGCCAGTATCAGTACGACTACGATAATTAACAAGGGCATCTTGTTTTAAATAGGATTTATTTTCTAGTAGTTTAAATCCTAAATCCGTCAACGGACATCCTAGATACCGCCCACTGATATATCCATTTCGAATTGCAATAACCGAGTTTTCTACATCTACGATATCGTGCAACAGCACTTCACAATGGGAACCGATGATATCAGCAATAAAATCTACGAGAGGAATATATAAACCCAGTTGCTTTTTGTACCCCATAAATCCACCTTCTTATTATCTGAATTATCTTTATTGTATGTATTCTCTACATAATAGGAATTTCCTCCTATAGTAATAATTTTTTATTGTTTTTCAATGAATTCACTCTTTTACAACGGATGGCTTGCAAATCTCTTTCATAATACTTAGTATTACCCCAAAACCTCAGATAAAGTAATAAAAAAATTACAAATACACAAATAGCATCATCGATGCGTCATTCCCTTTGTATAATGCGTTAGCGGCATTGGTTTGTAAATTATGCCATAACAAAATAAGAGGCTAGATTCAATCTAGCCTCTTAAACTTTTAGTATAGAATTATCTGGTTTTTACGTGTGATGAGGTGCCTCATCCAACGGCTGAGAACCTAACTCCAATTCCCGATGAAGTTTTTCCATGTCTAGTTCATTCTCCCATCTAGAAACAACAATCGTGGCTACCCCATTACCGACAAGATTGGTTAAAGCTCTACCCGTTGACATGAAGCGGTCAATACCAAAAATGATGGCGAGGGCTGCCACTGGGATGCCAGGTATTGTCGATAATGTAGCGGCTAAGACGATGAATCCGCCGCCTGTAACGGCAGCCGCCCCTTTTGAGGTTAAGAGTAACACGGCCACTATCGTCAGTTGCTGAACCAAAGTTAGATCAATATTCGTTGCTTGGGCCAGAAAAATTGCTGACATGGTTAGATAAATAGATGTGCCATCAAGATTAAAAGAATACCCGGTTGGGATAACAAGCCCCACAACCGATTTGGAACACCCAAGTATCTCCATCTTTTGAATCATGCGAGGTAATACACTTTCCGAAGACGCAGTCCCTAGCACGATGAGTAGTTCATCTTTAATATAGGACATAAATTTGGTAATGCTGAATCCCGCCCATTTGGCAATAGGCCCAATGACAATAAAAACAAAGACAATACAGGTGATATAGAAAATGCCCAATAATTTGCCAAGTGGCCCCAAAGAAGCAATGCCGTATTGGCCGATGGTAAAGGCTATAGCACCAAAAACACCAATTGGAGCAGCCTTCATGATCATATCTACCATCTTAAATAGAGCGTGGGTCAAATCATTGATGAGCCCATAGATGGCTTTCCCCTTTTGCCCCATTGCCGACAAAACGCCCCCGAACATAATAGAAAATAACAAAATCTGTAGAATTTCCCCTTTAGCAAATGCGTCCACAACGGTGGATGGAATAATATTCATAAAAAAGTCCAGTGAACTTTGGGATTTAGCTGCGGTGGTATAGGCGGCGATAGCCTTGGTATCCAAAGACGCAACGTCAATGTTCATGCCGGCACCTGGTTTGGTCAAATTGATAACCACCATGCCCATCAAGAGAGCAACCGTGGTCACCACCTCAAAATAAAGTAACGCTTTACCACCAACCCGGCCGACCTTTTTCATATCATCCATACCAGCGATACCACCAACAATGGTGCAAAAGATAATGGGTCCGATGATCATTTTAATGAGTTTTATAAATCCGTCACCCAGTGGCCGCATGCTAGCACCAGCGCTAGGGTAAAAGTGGCCAAAGGCAATTCCAACAATAATGGCGACAAATACTTGAAAGTGCAGAGATTTGTACATTGGATTTTTAGCTTTGCCCCCCTGTGGATCACTTTTAATTGGTTCCATAATTAACACTCTCCTATCTAGTGATTTTCAACAGATACCCTGTTGCTCTATTATAGAGGGACAACCTTCGATGATTAATACGGTTGTCCCATATAACCTATACACGATTTCCCTGTATTTCTATAGTGTAAATATTCCCTAACAATAACCAGCTTCATTGAACTTTTTTGTTGCTTATTAAGAAACATTGTTACTTTTTAGTTGCAAAAAAAATAAAAGTTAGCTATGCTTCAAAAAACCCAGTTCTCGAGATATGTTATCGCTATGATACAACATTATGGGAAGACAACGGAAGATAAATTCTTGGGTATAATGCAACGATGATCCAGCCATTGTCAAGGCTCCGATTACCTGCCCCAAATGATTTCTTATGGGAACCGCAACAGCAGATATGTCATTGCCTAATTCATCATAACAGATGGAATAACCCTTTTCCCGGATCTGAGCAAGTTCATTTTGTTTAACCCCGTGGTAAGCATCATACCCTTGGTAAGCCACAAGTAGTTTACCTGAGGCCCCCAGCCCCAAAGGCACCGCTTCGCCTATTGAGATAACTCTCCGTAGTGGTTGGGTACTTTCGACACTCTCAACACAGACCCGTTTGTCGCCAATGACCATGAAAAGAGCCACTCCCTCATCAAAAACATCGCGAATTTTATTCATATGAGGTAGAGCTGTGTTACGTATATCAAGCTTGTAGAAAAAGGTTTTTGATAAACTCAATACCTTAGGTCCGATTTGATAGCGAAGTCTATCTGGATCTTTTATCAAATAACCCCGGGTAAGAAGTGTCTCCGCTAGGCGATAGGCACTAGGTTTAGTAAGGCCAATTAATTTTGCTAATTCCGTAACGCCAATTTCACTTTTTTCTTCCGTAAAACATTCCAACAAATCTATGGCTCGATCAACAGATTTAATTCTTTCCATTATCATTCCCCGTTCACTATAAAGTAACGCCGTTTCTATTCTTTCCTATAATATCACATTTTCCCACTTTAATTCTACCCTTTATTTAACTATATACATTATTCTTCTAGCGAATGCATTATTGCAAAATAATTTCTCAAAACTAACTTCTTCTCCAGCTAAGGAAACAATGAGAGGAAGTTAAGCGTCACATATCCCTTTATCATAACGAAAGAAGCATCCCGCAGGATGCTTTTTTCGTTAAATATAATGATTATTAACGTTAAAGCAACTATATGATGCCATCTTACGCACTGCTAATAGTGATCGTCCTACAAGCTCACCCTCTTGCGTATCACCAATATCCAACCCGCATAAAATTTCAAAATTTGTCAGCAAATCCTGCTTATATATCTTGTAGTTAGGAACCGGATAAACTTCCTCGAACTTATCGATCTGGTTAAGGATAGTACTAATTGCAGTATGTAGCAATAAACGTTCCTCACGATGGTTGTGTTTAAGACTACGAAGAATTGTCTCTATCTGCTCTAAATTTTCTTTTATAGGCATGATATTACCCCCACCTTCTGAATTCAATCTTATCGTAAACTTATTTTTATTGTATCATACCTGACCAAAAAAAATTAGTGTTTATCTGTTTTTCCCACAATATCCCGTCTTCAGAAGAGGATTTTGTCAAATTAAGTCGGAACCAATCTTTAAAAAGATATAAACATTTCCTACAATTTTACAATAAATTGCAGGAAATGTTTATTTTTAGATGTACCACAACGTCCCGCAAGCCTATTTTAAGACATCTGCATAATAAACATCAATATGCTCTTTCAAAATAGCGATTTTATCTTGTATTATTGGTAAATAGTGAAACAGTGGTGCCTTTTCTCCAGAAATCGCCATTTGTTCTAATTCTGTGGCAATTTCAGTAACCGTAGTGATCCTCAAATTAGATGATGATCCCTTGAGGGCATGAATGATTTTTCCCACTGCAGCGTAATCCTGGCGATCCAATGCACTGTGACATTCTTGTAATAACTCAATGGCCTCTTCAAAATAAATATCCAATATTTCTTTTAATTCACTAGTGGTAAACATTAGCTCATCGGCTATCTTTTCCACATCATACTGTAGCACGTTAACACTCCCTATTTTCCTATTGACCATCGTTCCAGAATTTGTTTCAATTGTTTAGGATTAATGGGCTTACTGATGTAATCGTCCATACCAGCAGACAAACAGGTTTCCCTATCGCCCTGCATAGCGTTGGCTGTCATGGCAATAATCGGGATGTGTTCCCCTGTATTTTTTTCTATCTCTCGAATTGCAACAGTAGCTTCAAAGCCATCCAGCTCTGGCATTTGACAGTCCATCAGTATCAAGTCGTAACATCCCGTCTGTGAACATTCAACTGCCTCCCGACCATTGATGACGAGATGTACATTATAGCCTAATTTCTTGAGCAGTATCATGGCTAATTTTTGATTGGCCTTATTGTCTTCTGCTAATAAAACATTCATCACAGTTAGGGGTTTATCCTCGAGTACAACTGGTAAAGTAGCCGCTACTTCCCTTTTAAGCGTGGACATATCTACTTGTAATTCCCTACTCATGGTCACTGCAATACAATCAAATAGTTGTGACTGCTTAACTGGTTTTGCAAGAGATCCATCTATACCATTTTCTAACGTTGCATTTTTTTGACCCATTACATTATAATCCGTAAGTAAGATTACTTTCGGCGTAGAACGTCTTGAATTATTTTTAATAGTGGCTACTAATGCTAAACTGTTCACGCCTTGTATTGTAGCATCTAAGATAACCAAATCATAAGGTTTTTTTGCCCTCACTCCATCTTGCAACATAGAAATTGCTACGGCTGGATCAGCAGTACAGGCACTGTACATGCCCCAGGAGATAAGATAACGACTGATGATGTCTTGGCTATTTGTACTATCATCGATGACGAGGACTCTAAGTCCTTGCAGATCTAACCGATCGGTAGTCCTTACTCTCTGGTTATCCAAATCATAGCGCAGATGTATTGTACAATAAAATAATGATCCATGCCCTTCAACACTGTCAACTCCAATATTTCCACCCATCAGTTCGACTATTCTTTTGGAAATGGATAATCCAAGTCCTGTACCGCCATACTTACGAGTCGTCGATCCATCAGCCTGGCTAAAAGGCTGGAATAAGCATCTTCTTCCTTCCTCGGAAATTCCGATACCCGTATCTTTGATCTCAAAACGAATATAAGATTGCTCGCCCTCTTTAGTAATCAGTAGAGCATTAATCACAATCTCGCCTACTTCAGTAAACTTCACCGCATTGCCGGCCAGATTAAGTAGCACTTGACGTAAGCGCCCTGGATCACCACGGAGAGTGAGTGGTATGGACGGATCAATAAAGGCCATCATTTCTAGTCCTCTGTCCCTGGCCTTCCAAGCAATTAAGTCGGCGATCTCTTCAATGAGTGTTACAAGATCAAAGTCAATTTCCTCTAAGATGAGCTTACCTGCTTCGATTTTGGAGAAATCTAAAATATCATTAATAATTTCTAATAATGCCTTACCTGAATTTCTTACGATACAAAGTAACTCACGTTGTTCTGGTGTTAATGGTGTGTCTAATAAGACTTCCGTCATGCCAATAATGGGATTCATCGGCGTACGGATTTCATGACTCATATTAGCCAAAAACTCACTCTTAGCCCGATTAGCAGCTTCTGATATTTCTTTGGCATGCTGAAGTTGTTCTCGACTCTCGATAAGAGCTTCATCTGCCTTTTTTTTATCACCTAAACTATCTAAAAAAGTATTAAACCACCTGACAAGTTCGCCAACCTCATCTTTGGAAGCCATATCTGTTAAACGCATATTTTCGTCGATGGTTTCATTCTTAATTTCTTTAAATAAAGCTGTAATGCGTTCAATGGGCCGAACTACTTTTCTCGACATCACTAAGGCGAAAATAAGGGTGACGACAAGACTAATGCTAAATACAATCATTGTGATGTTGCGAATGGCAACCGTTTTAGCAACCAATTTTTGGACAGGAATAAAACTAATGAGCGTCCAATCATTTTTGCCCGATTTACTGTAGGTGATGAACATTTCTTGACCGCTGATCGTGTCAACAAAAGAGCCCTGACTCTGGGATAATCGTTGCATAAAACTCCCATTGACTTCACTAGCGATTTTGGTTTTATCACTATAAAAAATAATTCGATTGTTTTGATCAACAATCATCATTGTCGTATCCTGATCTAATTTACTTTGACTGAAATGATCATAGAAATTATCAATACTGTAACTGACAATCAATAGACCGATTGGTTTTTCTTGCAGATCCTGAAGATCAAATTTCGTGAATAGCTTGGCCGCAGTGATGACTTTTTCATGAGTGGAATTAACGTTGACATTATCCTCAATGCCTGTCCACGTTACAGTGCGTTTACTCGTTGTTGCCTCGGCGAGTATCTTAGCTTTTACATCCTCCCGTATCTCTTTGAAATTAAGCGTATCGCCAATATGGTAATGCATACCGCCTAACGTAAAAATATCAATAGATACAAGTCCCTTTAGATTACTATAACCGCTTAAAATATAGCCAATTTTTGCCTGTGTCGCTAGATTGGTATAGTCATCTGGCCGGGCATTTTTGTCACTAACAACATTTTTAATTTCTTCAATACTTGAAATATTGGCGATCAAACTCTCTACTTCTTCCAGTAGTAAGTCCATATAGTCTTTTTTTGTATCCATTAATGCTTCCGTATATTGCCTGACCTCATCTTGAATGATGGATTTGGATGTTTCAAAAGATGTTAGACCTACAATGATGAGGGGCAATACACTGGTTACCAGTACAAATAATAGAAATTTTCCCGTTAGACTATGCCAGTGGAGTAGGATTTTATTTTTCATTTCAAACCCTTCACAGCCATTACTTAAGGCCCTCACTAGTAACGATTTTCACATCAACTAAACTTTCCATCGGCACTGTTTCACCATTTGTTTTCTGCACTGCGTATTTCACTCCTAAGTAACCTTGGACGGCTGCTTGTTGGTCAATAGTTACCGCTAACGAACCCGCCTTAATGGCTTCTTTCGCTTCATCAAGAGCATCATATGCTGCCACTAAAACCTTTGTCCTGTTTGTTTCACCTAAATATTTAACTGTACCTAATGCCATCATATCATTGGCACAAAAGAAAGCACCTATATTAGGAAATTTCTTGTACAGGTGGGCTGTCACTTCATAGGCCTCATCAATTTTCCAATTGGCGGTTTCTACTGCCACCACATTAATATTGGCATTTTCTTTGAAGGCACGCAATGCTCCATTCCTCCGGTCCTGGGAATTATTCGCACTTGTAATACCTTCTAAAACTACAACTTCCGTCGGTATTGTGATTTTTGCGCTAATGTATTGAGCTGACAAATAAGCACCCTGCTCATTATTTACACTGATAAAAGGCACATCAACTAAACCTATTTTACGGCAAACGTCCACATCAAGTTGATTATCAATATTGATAATCTGTATTTTAGCATCCTGGGCTTTTTTCAAAACAGGGATGAGTTCTGTAGAACTCGCTGGAGCAATAACAATTGCATCTACTTTATCACGAATCAGATCTTCGATAATAGCCACTTGTTGGGTGATGGATGTTTCTTGGGCTCCAGTTTTAACTGTTAAATTAACTCCTAATTCCTTTGCCCCTTTTCGCGCACCCTTTTCCATCTCGACAAAAAACGGATTTGTCAACGTCTTCATGACGAGTGCCACATTTTTAGTTGATGTTGTACCTGTTTTGGCTGTTTGACTGATTTGTTTGCCACTCTCCACAATAACTGAATTATTTCCCTTATTGGAACTGCACCCAGTCGTGAATAAAACAACGAGAGCCAATAGTAATAAAATCATCCTGCGCATTCCTAATCACCCTTTTTTTAGATTTATATGACATCTTAACTATTTCATTTCCTTCTTTTCCGTTTTTCGTTATATAGAGCGCTAAATCCTTTTTTCTTAAAATAATTTCAATGTTTTTTCGACCTATATTATCATTTTTACTATTTAATTATTTAATAAAAAACCATCTGTTAATTGCAGGAAAATTTGGAAATTCAACGAATTATCTATTAATAGAAGAAAGGCTAATAGGGTGGATATTATTATGAGTAAGAAAAAGATTTTACTTGTAGACGATTCCAAAGTGACTCGCCGCAGTATCACTATATTGCTTGAGAAACAAGGCTTTGAAGCATTAACATTGGACAATGTAGAAGTTTTTCTAATATTCGCAGAACGTTACAGCGATGTGAGTCTTATAATACTTGACATCAATCTTCCTGGAATGGATGGCCTAACTGCACTTGAGTACATAAATAAGCTTTCATCGGTCAATCATATCCCGGTCATTATACTTTCAGGGCAGTCCGATATGGAAATCGTTCAACGAGCATTAAGTTTGAACGTGGTCGATTATGTGATAAAGCCGTATATACCAAGTAAGCTGTTAGTCCGAATAGAAAAGATCCTGCAAATTAGATGAAATTTGCAGGATCTTTTCCTTCATTACCTGTAAACAGCAATGTCTATTATTTTGCCGGGACTGCCAGACCTAAAATAGCGAGGATCTGGCGTACTGCGTCATCAAGGCAATTCGTATTTTTCACCACATAGTTTGCCAATCGCCAATTATTAAATTCCCCGCTATTTTCAGCATAATCGAAGCGACGTTTTAGATTTTCAGCGTCTCCACCCTGTGTAATGATACGTTCAATAATGACTTCTTTGTCCCCCATCACAAAAATTGCCTTTACCCTGTCGCCTAACATTTTCCGTAGCTGTTCTAGCCCAGATACATCAACCTCAATCACCGTAATTGAGTTTATTTTTACATTCTTTAACAACTCATCTTTGTGAAGACCATAATAATTTCCGGAGTAATTTACCCGTTCAATAAACTTCATCTTGCCATATTCTTCATTTGATATAAACCAATAATCTACCCCATCTTGCTCATGCACTTTAGGTTTCCTGGTAGTATGGCTAATCATTACCGGGACGCCACATTTTTTAAGTTCTGTTATAATAGTGGTTTTACCTACACCCGGTGGTCCCATCATAACATAAATTATATTCATACCTACCTCCAACTAAAATAGCCATCTACCAATTTGTTTTTTAGCGCCAAGCTTTTATTCTATTTTAAAGTACAGTGAATGCCACTAAATTCCCCTTGCATTGATTTACTGCTATTACTTATATTCTTCCTTTTCTGACAAAAAATAATGGGCTTAAAAACATTCTCACCACTTCAAGAAAACTTGCTGCTGCGCCGATTATGCCAAAGAGCAAGTAATAGGCACTGATACTCATGTCATATTTGAGCCATTCCTTCACGCCTTCAATAATTAAGTGATCGATTCTAACGAAAGTGAATAGGTAGGCTATGAAAAGTCCTGAAAGAAAACTGCCAATCATAACCGTCGAAATTCCACCCATTATTCCCATGGCAAGATAATAACCATTAAAGCCAATATCAATATTGATCAGGTCTCTTACCCCAATAATTATGGTTTGATCAATATTAAAGAAGGTGAGAAGATAAGCGATAACTATCCCAATTATAAATCCTAAAAACACAATGAATCACTCCTTGCCTTTGATCGATGATTTTCTTATATTATATCCCTTACTCCAGCGATAAGCTATTGTTTCAATGGGCTTGATCGATTATTCCACTTTCTTTTTAAAACAAGTATTACAATAATAGCGTATATCACAATCTGCACAATATTTTATAGGCCGATTGGCAATACGAAAGTCTCTGTTCTCGATTCGTTGCACAGTCTGATCAATCACGTCAATTGTTTGATCAACCCGATCTGTATTTTTTAAAAAACTAATCATGGGATCACCCGAAACATCTCCCGTATAATACAAATGCATTTTACTCACCTCAAGGCCCAGACGTTGCTCCACCACAAAAGCATAGATTTCTAGCTGCCTTTTGTAGCGTTCTAGATTTTCTATATCGCCTGTCAGTTGAGGTTTTCTCTCTGTTTTAAAATCAATAATCTCAACTGTGTTGCCCGCACCACGCAATAAATCGATTTTACCCGTCAGAACATAGGAATCCTTTACAAGAGATACATCAACCTCAACTTCTCTGACTTTATCCCAGTTTCGACTTTGAGTGTCCACATACCGCATCACATGCTCTAAGGCCACTTTCTTTTGCGTCTCAGCCAAATAGACGCCCTCTTTCTTGGTTAGATTTGTATAATTATCTTGAAACCAATCAGCGATCTGCACTGTGGTAACAAGCTGATCTTGTCCACGCAAAACAGCCTTATGAACATCCTCAATTGTCTCATGGACCAAATTCCCAAATAAAATAGGACTTTGACGTACAGGAATAAAGCCCAGTTCTTTAAAAAAGCGATACTGGCGCGCACAAACCTCATAAAGTAGGATATGGGAGATAACGGAATATTCCTGCTTAATAAACACATCTCTCACTTTATCTAATTTCAATAAGGATGGTCTAAAAGCAGGCATCCGCCATGAAGGTATCAGAGGATAGATACTAGTAAATTGAGCTGACGGCACAGGTCGATGGCGATTTGTTTCGGGAATTTTTTCTTGACAACTGAGTGCCAATACATTTTGTGCACGAGAAAAGGCTGTATAATAAAGTCGCCAGAAATCATAATTTTTTATTTCATCGAGAGGCTCAAAAGGAGGCCGAGAATAATAACGTTGTTGCAATATGACATCCAAGCTGCTATAGCTCTTTTTAGGAGCATCCCCCAAGGAACCTACCACCACAACTGGGAATTCTAGCCCCTTAGACTGATGTATTGTTAAAAAAGAAACACAGCCACTGGGCGCATATTCTAACTCTTTCTCATATTCAGCAATGCCCCCATCCTTTAGATAACGAAAAAATTGGTTAAACAAATCCGTCAGATTCTCCCCCAGATATTTTGCCGTCAATACTGTAATGTGATGCAAATATTCAAACTTGCTTAGTAATTTTGTGAATGTTGCAATATTGCGAATAGCTCGTCCATCAATGAGATGATTAGAACACTTCTCATTCATAAAATGATTAAACAGGGGAAACTGAAAGAGTTGATAAAATAAACCCAAGAAACTATAATCCGCATTTTTGGTCATACCTGCATGTTCTCGACCACGGCCATCACACCACTTGCGCAATTCTTTATTGGAAAATTCTTTCAATTGTTCCCCAAATCTTGCCTGACACTCATCATAATATTCCCATATATTCATCTGTATGTTTGGCTCCCACTGACGAATGAATTGATATTGAGGAAATAAATAGAGCAAAGCGCCAATGACTAGACGAATTTCAGCACGATCAAAAAACTGCTCAGAACGTGGAGAATACACAGGAATATGATTTGCCTCCAAATAATTGGCCAATACTACGGCCTGCTCATTTTTAACAGACCTAAAGAGAAAGGCTACTTGGTTCCAATCTGACAAGGTGGTTCTTTTCATTTTCTTCAAAAATTCCAGTACCTCTTGGCACCAATTCTCCACTCCCGGCTGTCCTGCTACTTTAATAACCGTAGGAATTTTAGGAAATTCACCCTCCCTCGCTACAATTTGCTTATTATAACGAAAGGTAGTATTACCCTGAGACCAATTCAACGTCTCCATCCATTGATTATAAAAAGAAACGATATTCGGGTGGGATCGGTAATTGGTCGTCAATTTTTCCTGAATGCATTTCCCTTTGGAGAAATTTCGGGGAAATTCTAGAATATTTCTAATGGTTGCCCCACGAAAGCGATAGAGACCCTGATCATCATCGCCAACAACGCAGATATTTCCAGCCTTACCAACTAATTTCAAAAGGATGGCTTCCTGAATGGTATTTGTATCTTGGTATTCATCAATCATAATATAGGTTAGTTGTTCCTGTAATTTTTTAACTACAGCAGGATATTTTTTGAGCATTTGCCATGTTTCGTATTGAATGGTCGAAAAATCGAGAACATTGGCGCCGCTAATATGTTGCCGATAAAGCTGATAACAATCTGCCAGAGCCACAATAGCCAGATCCTTATCTTTGGACAATCTAGAGATATCAACAGCTTCTTCACTCAGTCGATTGATCCACTTCACCAGAATGGCTGTACGATTCCAATCACTCTTCCCTGTGCGGTTTTGCGTCATAATGCCATCAATTAGTCGCATATTCTCAATTACATCATACTCTTTGATTTTCTGATATATGAAATATTGCTGGTCAAACTGATCCATTAATGTATAATTTCGCTTCAAACACGTAAGTTCCCGGTTTTCCTCCAGCAAACGCAAGCATATAGAATGAATTGTACCGATATACATCTCATTCACATTGAAAGTAATTTTTTCAGCAAGCAAACGATTGGAAATTCTCGTCACTAGCTCCTTCGCAGCCTTCTCCGTAAACGTGGCAACCAATAGATTTTCAGGTTTGGCATTTTTGCTTTTAATGATATGTAAAACACGTTCAACAAGGGTAAATGTTTTACCCGAACCCGGCCCAGCAATGACTAGTATTGGGCCCTCGGTCTGTCTGATTACTCGCTGCTGTTGACTATTTGGACTACTCTTCTTGCCCCCCGTTTTTGTCGTCAAGATACAACCTCTCTTTCAGAATCTGACCATTGTCGATTTATTGACGTATCCTAAGAAAGTTATGAATATTATCCATATGACTATGTCTTCTTCAGCATGGGATATTGCCAGCATCAAAGGTCTCTTGTAAATGTTATGACTCTTTTCTCTTTTCAAGCTGGCAATTCCTGCTAAATATTAACATTTTAAGGTCCTAGAAGCTCTATTATAAAAAATTATTATTTAGTTCTCTAAACTCCGCTCTCAAGATAGACTCGTTTTGTCACTTCATCGTATCCCAGAATTTCCGCATAACGTCCCCAGTTGACCAATAATTGAATCTGAGTTTTGGCTAATTCATTGCCAAGGGTATGGGCAATAAGTTCTTCAAAAAATTCTATATTCATGTATTTATTTGTTTTTGAGCCCAAAATATTCATCATTTGTGTAACAAACGGGACATTTTTTAATAATTGCTCTTTAAATAATTCTTTACGCGCCAATACCGTTGCGCGCGCAAACCTAACACCTTCGAATGTGAGCTCAATATCCCCCTCTACTACTTTTGCGAAACCTAGCAATGAAACTAACTCGACGATGGGAAAAAAATCTTTAATGTCCATTACAAAACGATCAGCCAATTTGTAGAGATCAGTTTTTTCATTCATGTCTTCTAAGACTTCAAGAAAACCAGTGAGTGCGCCAGCAGAGACATGGGGAAGTGTTGTTATCTTTTGAGATGGATGCATTAGGGCCTCACTTCCTCTTGCTTTTTTCTTCGTCATCACAGAGTAAATCTTATCTACAATGGTTATAAAATCAGTAGCTTTTTTATCTCGCCAGCGAGGAATATCGATTTCAATATCTTCTATGATTCTAGCAGGGCGGGTCGAAAGAATGATCGCCCGGTCTGCCATATACACTGCTTCCTCGATACCATGTGTCACTAAAATGATGGCCTTGGTAGACATTTTTTTATCTAACCACAGCTCCAAAAGATCACGACGTAAATTTTCAGCAGTAAGAACATCCAAAGCGGAAAACGGCTCATCCATGAGCAGTACATCAGGGTCACTAACCAATGCACGGCCAATACCAACCCGTTGTCGCATACCGCCAGAAAGTTCTTTAGGGTATGCATTTTCGAAACCATCAAGGCCAACAATATCAATCACCTTTAACGCCTTATTATACTTTTCCATTTGGGAGAGTTTCTTGAATTCTAAACCAATCATTACATTTTCCAAGACGGTCAGCCAAGGGAATAAAGCGAAAGACTGAAACACCATGGCAACCCCTGGGTTCACCCCTTGGATAGAATTTCCCAAGTAGGTGACTTTGCCCTTGGTAGGGGGAACAAGCCCGGCAATGATACGCAACAACGTAGATTTCCCTGAACCAGAAGGGCCAAGAATTGCAAGAAATTCCCCTTCTCTAACTTCTAAGCTAATATCTTCAAGTATCGGTGTATTTTCATAACTTTTACCACCAAAGTCTTTATATATTTTTTCTACTTCCATCAAGTTTTTCATGGTTCCCTCCCTCCTAGTCCAGACGATATTTAGTTTCCGCAAGTTGATATAAACGTCTCCATACGAAATGATTTATTAAAACTACAAATAGGCACATGATGGTGATTCCCCAGATAATTCCCCCCCAATCGCCCTGTTCCGTCACTTTGTTAATATATGAGCCGAGGCCTGTGGCTACTAATTGCTTTTCATGCCAACTGACAAGCTCTGAAACAATACTTGCGTTCCATGCACCGCCAAATGCAGTAATGATACCCGTTATGAGATATGGGAAGATGCTTGGTAGAATAAGTGCCTTCCATTTTCGCCATCCTTGTAGTTGGAAAACAGCTCCAACCTCGTGGAAATCATTGGGAATGGCCAAGGTGCCTGCAATCACGTTAAATAGAATATACCACTGGGTTCCAAGCATCATCAGCGAAATTGACCCCCACTCGAAATTGACCTGATACTTCAAAAATAAAATTGTAATAAAGGGGAACATCATATTTGCCGGAAAAGATGCCATTATTTGAATAATGGGTTGTAAAACCTTCGCCAGTTGAGGATTAAGGCCAATCCAAACACCAACTGGAACAGTCCAAAGAGCGCCTAATAAAACGGCAATCATAACACGTCCCAGGGTGTATGACCCTAGCTGGGTTATTTCTAACAATTTACTGATCTCCATAGAAGATACTAGCGTAAAGGCTTGAAAAACTAGTTCACTCATAAATCTTAGCAAAAAAACTACCAGGAAAAACTTCATCAACTTGCTCATAGCGAGTAATTTTGGTTGACTTTGGAGCTTCTGTGCGGCTTTCTCGGATAATGAAACTGTTCTATCAAACAGTAAGCTTATTACCTGCCAAAGTGGGGCTAGTAAAATGCGCTGCAATGCACCAATTAATCTTGAACGATACAATATGTCATAGATGAATGACGTGGAAATGTCAGAGGCCTGGGTTAACTCCATTTTAAATTTTTGACTCCACACGACCAGAGGTCGCCAAAACAACTGATCCACAAATACAATCATTATTATCATCGTTACAATCGAATATCCCATCGCTAACATATTGCCAGTTGCTATAGCCTCAGCAAGATAGGATCCAACCCCAGGTAAGCGTATATTCTGCCCCAATACACTAATTGCTTCGCTGGCAGCTAGAAAGAACCATCCACCGCCAAATGACATCATACCATTCCAAACTAGGCCAATCGTGGAGAAAGGTACTTCCAGTTTTAAAAAACGTTGCCACCCGTTCATACGGAGAACATCAGAGACTTCTTGCAGATCTTTAGGGATGGTTTTAAGGGAGTTGTAAAAGCTAAAGGTCATATTCCAAGCCTGACCAGTAAATATAGCTAATATGGAGGCCAATTCAACACCAAATAGACTACCAGGAAATAACGCCATAAAAGCAGTGATTGTTGCTGATAAAAAACCGAGTACCGGAATGGATTGTAGCATATCAAGTAAAGGGATTAATATTTTCTCAGCAGTGCGGTTCTTAGCGGCAATATAACCATAAATAAGAGTAAATAACAAGGATATTCCTAGGGCGATAAACATGCGCAGTAGGGAACGCCCCGCATAATAGGGTAGCATGGATGGGTCAAGAGTAATTGCAATCTGATCCTCTACCGTAAAAGGCACATTCATACTGGCACCTAAATTTAATACTGAATAGAGTATAACGAAAATACAGAATAAGACAATCGGATCTACCCAATTCAAAGGTTTTTTCGGCATATTGATTGAGAAGAATGCCATAGATATTCCCCCTTATGATAAGAATATTCATCAACTCATGGAAGGTTCCATTTACTTCAAAATCTAGCCTAGATGTGAAAAAACACCCACATCCTCAATATCATAGAGGCTGCAGGCATTTCATACCATTATTTTACATGTTTTTGCGAAGTAAGTTCTAGTGACTGGCGCGTTTGCCTAATACTTTCTCAATAAATACCGCAATTAATTTAGGATCAAACTGAGACCCAGCATTTTTTTGCATTTCTACTACCGCTTCCTCTGCTGATAAGGTCTTACGGTAGTTTTTAGCACTGGTCATATCATTATAAGCTTCAGCGATATGAATAATTCTTGCTTGAAGGGGTATTTGATCTCCTTTTAATCCCTTGGGATAACCCTTACCATCCCACCGTTCATGATGAGCCAACACATATTCTGCCATTTCAGACCTATTATTGACAGTACTCAGTATTCGATAACCGATCTCCGAATGACGCTTTACTTCTTCCCACTCATTGTCAGTTAACTTTCCAGTCTTGCTTAATATGTTTTCTTCGATGGCTATTTTCCCAATATCATGCAGTAAGCCTGCAGTTTTAAGTTCTTCAATTTCCGTTTCAGAAAAGCCAAGGACTTTGCCCATGCTTTTGCATAACTCAGAAACTCGATAGGCATGATATTCTTCTTGCTTATGCCTGCTATGAAGCGTACTGATTATGGTATTGATGGCTCTTATTCTCATATTTGGGCTTTCAAAGAGTTTATTTTTATACATGCGGTCCTCTGCCATTTTGAAGATATCTTGAATTTTTTCTTCCTGGCTGTTTTTTGTTCCATAACCAAAAGAAATGGATAGATCAACAGAACCTACTTTTTCTTTTGCAGCAATCTCTTTAATGCGTTGGATAATCTGCTCTGTTTCATAGGAATCTGTGTTTGGCAGAAGAATGACAAATTCATCGCCCCCCAGCCTGGCAATCATATCACTATCGCGACAACCTTTTTTCAGCACCTCAGCGATTTTTCTAAGGATTTCATCCCCTATGGTATGTCCTAAAGAATCATTGATCAACTTTAAACCGTTCATATCGCCCATAACGATGGTCAATGGGAAATTTTCGGGTACATCGAGTCGCATTGACTCTTCTTCAAAATACCTTCTATTATATAAACCTGTTAACTGATCGCGATAGCTTAAATATAGAATCTCAACCTCTGTTTTCTTGCGTTCAGTAATATCTAGAAAAGTGACCACCGCACCTATAATTTTTCCGTCCCGATACTGGGGGTAGGAAAAATACTCAACCGGGAAACAAGTTCCATCAGATCGCCAGAATACTTCGTCTTCTACATGTACACCTACTACTTTATCTAATGCGTCGCGAACCTTGCATTCATCGAGGGGGAAAGGGGTACCATCTGCGTGCTTATAATGAATCAGCAAATGCATGTCTTTACCGATTAGATCATCTTGTTGCTGATAGTTAAGCATTTTTAAGCAACTGGCATTGCAAAAGGTACAGTTGCCCTCCATGTTAATACCGTAGATTGCCTCAGCAGTAGAATCCAGTAGCAGATGTATATTATCTTTACTATTTTTGAGTTCATAAATTGTATTTTCTAATTCTATGGTCCGATCTTTTATTTTTTCTTCAAGCGTATGAATAAAGCCATACAATTGTTCTGCCATTTTATTAAAGGCCGTTGATAATCTTCCGATCTCGTCATTTCTGTAAATTTTTGCTCGTTGTGAAAAATCGCCATCAGAAAATTTTTCTGTAGCTTTTATCAAATTATCGATAGGTTTAAGAACTACCTCCATGCTTTTCATATATATTACGATTGCCATAATAATCCCGATAAGTGATACTATAATTGATATTTGAATGCTTCTTTTAATACCAATTGTAAACGGGCTTTCTGGAATACTTGTTATGATCAACCAATCTAAACCCTCTTTCTGATAGGCCGTTAATTGTATATTGAGCTTGTCATGATTCGAATCAATCATAAACGTTGTCTTCAAGGTTTCCTTGTATTGTTGATAAGCAAGAATGATTGCTTTATTATCAATTTCTTCAATGGTTTTTCTTTTAATATTTCCGTCTGTACTGATTTCAAAATTTGGCCTTCCTAGTGAATTTGCCACCAAATAGCCGGATTTTTTTTCTACAATATAAGCAGTTACTTCTTTGTTTGCTACTAGTTCTGTTAAATAGTTGTTTATCTTTGAAAGAGTAATATGCGTTCCCAATACCCCCTTCAGGGTACCTTCTTTATTATAAATAGGATAAGCAGCTGAAACAGCCAGATCATTCATCACAAAGTGTTTATAAATTGGCGAGAATACTGGTTTTTGAATTTGTTTCCCAATTATGTACCAATTTCTAGTACGAGGATCAAATTTGCCAGTTTCTTCTTTTAATTCTTCAGCCGTCAAATCCTGTGCTGTCGAATAATAACGGGATTTTCCATTGGTTGCTTCATTATTTTCTATAATTTCAATTTTATTTTCTTTATTCCTACGTGCGCCGTAATATTCACCCGTTTCTGTTCCATAGCTAAAACTATATACTTCTTCAGCAAATGATTGAATGACACTGGCGAAATATATTTCGCGTTTTTTCTTATTGTGAATATCGATGATTTCATCTTCGATTAAAGTGTGATTACTTTCATTAATAAAAGTCGGCATATTTATGTAGCGTTCTATTTGATTTAAAATATTATTATTTGTGTTATTTTGAAATTCAGTTGCAAAATGCTCGGTCGATGTTCTCCAACTGGTGAAAACAAAATAACCTATTATCGTAAAAGTACTTACTATAAGCAGAATAAATGATGAAATGATAAAAAACCTCATTGAAGCAGCTTGCTTATTCATTTTTCCCCACCACCTAACATCACATGAATTTTTACATTTAGACAAAAATCGACATAATAAAATAATTTAATTATAATACATAATCACATAAATTACCATCTGAAGATTAAACTCCGTAAAAAATCATTGTATTGTAATGCAGTATATTGTATTATAATGTATATTTGTGAAATTAATCCATCTAACATCTGTTTTTCACATAGTCTTATACTTTTAGCATTCGAGCTACTAGATTTTACTTAGGGGGCATCCAACAAATGAATAAACTTAATTCCATATTGACATTATCAATTCGGGCCAAAATTTTGTTAGTTGTGTTGTTAGCGTTATGCATGACTACGGTTTTAATCAGCGGAATACAACTTTATATTGTGCATCAGGATGTTGAACACAATGCCAAAATTAGCCTTCAAAATGAAGGGGAACAAGTGGCCAATCATCTTAATCTTTGGATATCGTCGCTGCAAAACCTGGGAAATGCGATTACTAAGCAACCTGGAATACAACACGGTACTTTTGAAGAACGTCAAACACTACTGGAAAACTTTTTTTCCAGCATGCCGGGCTGTGATGCCTTTATGTTATTGGATAAAGATGGTATTGTCCTTAATAGATATCCTTATGATGCCCAACGGATTGGTGCTAGCAATGCCAATTCTAATTACTACAAACAAGCTGTTGCTACAGGTCAACCTCAATTTGGCGAGATTTCAATAAGTAAGGTGTCAGGCAAACCGATCGCCATCGCATCTTACCCAGTAAAAGATGCGAATGGTCAAATCGTTGCTGTGTTGATACAATCATTAAATTTTGATTATATCCAAGGGCTGTTAAAAAAAGTAAACATCGGCAGTGGCGGTATTGTCACGATTGTTGATCCTAGTGGACAAATGATCTATCATTCCGATGACTCATCGGTAGGCAAACCAATTTCTGATACACTGTTAAACCTCATCAGAAACTCTACCAATGACGTTGTACAATATCAAAATTCCCTTGGCGAGAAATCCTATGGCACAATTGCCCACATTATGGGTACGAGTTGGTATGTTGGAATTGCGCTTCCGTATAATGAAGTCATGAAAACTTTTTCCTCCAGTTTGAAAGCCGGTTTTCTAATTTTACCTATCATATTGGTACTTGTATCTATCTTAATTTGGTGGGGATTAAGAAATTTGCTCCGTCCTATCCCAATCATTGCTACTCAACTTGTGGAAATATCAAAAGGTCGCTTAAATATACCTGATATCCATGTTGAGGGCAAAGATGAACTTGGACAGTTAGGCCATGCCGCTAATCAGATGCTTGATAATTTGCGCAGCTTGCTCAAGCAGGTTTCTCAAACAGCCGAACAAGTGGCGGCGTCTTCAGAGGAACTGACGGCTAGCGCCGAGCAGTCGGCTCAAGCCGCAAGCCAAATTGCCGGTTCAATTACTGACGTCGCGAAAGGCGCAGAAGAACAGCTAGCCGCCACCAATGATACTTCCGCTGTGGTGGCACAGTTGTCGGCAAATATCCAGCAATTTGCTGTCAATGCCAATGACGTCGCGCAGCAATCGGCTCAGGCTGCGGACATGGCGAATAGCGGCAACAAATCCGCAGATAAAGCCGTAAATCAAATGTATCATATCGAACAGACTGTTGCCAAATCAGCAGATATAGTAACAAAAATGGGGGAACGTTCGCAAGAAATCGGCCAGATTGTTGATACAATCTCCGGTATTGCCAGCCAGACCAACCTCTTAGCGTTAAATGCTGCCATCGAGGCAGCTCGCGCTGGAGAACAGGGCCGTGGTTTTGCTGTAGTGGCTGAAGAAGTGCGTAAACTGGCTGAGCAGTCACAAGAAGCTGCCAAGCAAATTTCCTTACTGATTAGTGAAATTCAGGGTGATACAGACAAAGCTGTGTTGGCCATGAACGATGGAACGCGGGAAGTCAAACTAGGCGCTGAAATAGTCAACGCCTCCGGGCAATCGTTCCATGAGATAGCAGTTCTAGTAACCCAGGTATCCAGTCAGGTGAAAGAACTATCCGCTACTATTGAGGAAATGGCTACCGGTAGCCAACAAATTGTCCGATCTGTAAACCGAATTGATGACTTAGGCAAAAAGGCCTCCGATGAAGCGCAGACTGTCTCTGCTGCAACCGAGGAACAATCGGCGTCGATGGAAGAAATTGCTGCGTCAAGTCAAACCCTTGCCAAGATGGCACAAACTCTTCAAGAAGTCGTCAGCAGATTTCAGATTTAGTACGGATGGAATCCATTCGATACAGAAACTAAATAATTAGCAAATGCGCAAATAAGCCAGATCCTTAATGAAAATTAGGGATCTGGCTTATTTCTTCACAAATTATAACTATGATCCGTTCTGATACGGTAAGAAAAAGGCTACGCGTCCTTAAAAACAAACATAGTGACATTTTTAACCAAAGATGCGCAGAGAACGCTGAAAAAACTTACTATTATGAAACTATAAATTTCCAACTGCATGCTTAGTCCGATCTTTGAGCTCTGCCTGTTTTGCATTATTCCATCTCTCGGTAGTACCTACGAGATATCCTGTTATTCTGCGAATTCGTTCAAATGGCACCTCCTCAAAAGTATAGTTAACGTCTATATATTCACCACCGACAATAACGGTTGCTTTTACAATTTTCCGTTTTTGTTTTGATTGCATCTGTGTTAGATAAATTGTTAATTCTTCATCGCTAATGTCATTACCTTCGATAGTTACCTGCACATGATTGACCACTCTGTTTTCCATCTATCAAGCACCATCCTTTTTGTTTTTCATTCTAATATAACACTTAACCATTGCAACATTTGTTGAAATTAGTCACATTATGTGGATATTTTTCAATAATGTGTGGATAACTTTCTTCTCCTTCGTACAAAAAATTGTTAGTTCCCAATATTCACTTTGCGTTTTTCGCCTAAGCCACTAATGATTCTTTTTCAGCATAATTTAACACAAGAAAAGACGCAACCACTAATGGTTGCGTCTTTTGCAGCAATTTATTCCGATTTATGTGATAGAATTGTTGGAGCAACTGTTGCTGCTGCCTTCTTTTCAGCTTTTTTCTTTTTCTTTTCTTTATCCCTCGGGCTTTTGTCTCCCATATCGAGCATCTCCTCTTTATAACCTAGGACTAACTTAATTATACCATAGTTGATCATCTTATAACTTTTCTTCCACAAGCACATTACGGCATACTTCATTCAGTAGACAGTTGGGGCATGTAAATAGTATGTTTTTCATAGAATAGCTTACTATTTCATGGGATTACTAAGCAATGCTATACTGCGAAAAAATATTTAACCACTCTTAACTAAAAATAAAAAAGGCATTCAATGGGACCACGGAAATCCGCGGAGCCTTGAATGCCATAGTCTTTTTATTTTTTGAAAATTAGACAGCTGTAACAGCCTTTTCTACTTTTACACCACATACCTTATATTCATAGGTTTTGGTTACTTTATCACCGTACCCGCTGGTCAGTTCATTCGTAGGGCATGCCAGATAATGAAATGACATCCAAATTGCTCCAGGCAATACAGCATCACTGACCCAGGCTTTGGTTTGCACCCTGCCTCTGCGAGATGTAACAGTGATGAGATCTTGGTCATTAATATCTAACCGTTTAGCATCCTCAGGATGAATCATCGCTTTTTCTTCAGGACGGTGTTTCGTCAAGTTTTTGGAATGTCCTGGCGTGGTAATATTATAATGATATAAAATACGGCCGGTGGTCAGCGTGAAGGGATAATCAGCATCAGCTTCTTCACCAGGTGATTGATGTTCTACTGCTTTAAATACACCTCGACCAGAAGCAAAATTGCCATTCTCATGAAGATAGGGACTACCTGTATGCAGTTTGTGTGGTACAGGCCATTGTAACCCGTTCTCATCAATACGCTCATAGGAAATACCAGCAAACATTGGGCTCAGAGCTCCAATTTCATCCATAATATCACTGGGATGGCTGTAAGACATAGGATAGCCCATTCTACTAGACAAATCCATAATAATTTGCCAATCCGGGCGACTATTACCGATGGGCTCAATTGCTTTACGGACTCGTTGCATACGACGTTCGCAGTTGGTGAAAGTACCATCTTTTTCAGCAAAAGAGGCGGCCGGAAGGATAACATCAGCCAACTTCCCTGTCTCTGTCATGAAAAGATTCTGCACGACCAGAAAATCTAGATGTTCAAACCCTTTACGCACATGGTGGGCATTACCGTCTGACAGTACTGGGTCTTCGCCCATAACGTACATCGCCTTCAGCGTACCAGCAATCGCAGCGTCAAACATATCAGGCAACATCAGGCCTATTTTATCTGACAATTTTACGTGCCAAGCTTTTTCAAATTTTTCCTGTGCCTGAGGGTTGTCCACTCTTTGGTAACCAGAATAAACATTAGGTAATGCTCCCATATCGCAGGAGCCTTGTACGTTGTTTTGACCGCGCATGGGATTTACACCTGAATTGATCTTGCCCACATTGCCTGTCAACATGGCTAAATTGGCTAAACTCATCACATTGTCCGTGCCGCAAATATGTTCAGTAATACCAAGTGTATAGAAGATAGATGCCCGTTCATGCGTTGCATAAATTCGGGCTGCCTCCCGTAGCAAATTTTGGGATACGCCCGTAATTTTTTCTACATATTCAGGGGTGTATTTTCTTACAGTGTCCGCCATCTTATCAAAATCAACAGTATAAGAATCAATGAACTTCTCATCATGCCAGCCTTCGTTTAAGATGATATTCATCATACCATTAATAAGTGCAATATCTGTACCTGGCTTGAGTTGCATAAATACATCAGCCTCTAGCGCCAGTTCAATTCTGCGCGGATCAGCGACAATTAATTTGGCACCTTTGCGCAGAGCTTGACGCATTTTTGCGCCAATGACTGGGTGAGCTTCTGTCGGATTGCCACCAATTAAGAATATGACTTTACTATCAGGTATTTCACCGATTGAATTGGTCATTGCTCCTGAACCAAATGTGGCTGCCAAACCAGCTACAGTAGGAGCATGGCAAACACGAGCGCAGTGATCAATATTATTCGTGCCAATTGCTGCCCGCATAAATTTTTGCATCAAATAATTTTCCTCATTTACACATCGAGCCGAGCTTAACGCTGCCAAGGCATCGCTGCCATAGCTATTTTTTATTTCACTAAATTTATTGGCAATCAGATCAAGAGCCTCCTCCCAGGATGCCTCCACAAATTCACCATTTTTCTTGATTAAGGGTGTGGTTAAGCGCTCAGGACTATGAACATAATCAATACCAAAACGACCCTTCACACAGGTAAGTCGACCATTAACCACACTTGTCAGGTTAGATGTTACGCCGATGACTTTACCGTCTTTTACATTAAGATCATAATTACAACCAACACCGCAGAAGGGACAGGTTGTTTTTACTTTTTTATCCGGTAATCCTGTGTCAAACATGGCTTTTTCAGTTAATGCACCAACGGGACAAGCCGATACACAGGTGCCGCAAAATACGCAAGTGGAGTCGATCAGTGGCTCATCAAAAGCTGTCGTTACTTTGAGATCAGATCCCCGTTCTGTCAACCTTAAGACATTACAGCACTGCACTTCTTCACAGACACGTACACAACGCCCACATAAGATGCATTTATTATTATCCCTTATGATGAAAGGGTTATTGTCATCAATGGGATATTTGCTAGGCTCACCCTCAAAGCGTATTTCTCTAATACCAAGTTTATTGGCAAGAGATTGCAATTCACAGTCCAGATTGCGTTGACAAGTAAGGCATTCTCGGGGATGATTGGCCAATATTAACTCGACCACACTCTTGCGTGATTCATGAACAACGACAGACTCTGTACGCACAATCATTCCTTCCCACACAGGATAAGTACAAGCTGTTACCAGACGGCGCATTCCTTCAATTTCTACGACACAAACCCGACATGAACCTTCTGGCGTTACATCCGCAAGGTGACATAATGTAGGAATATGGATGCCAGCTTCCCGGGCAACCTCTAAAACTGTTGTTCCCTCCCGTGTTTGCAAAGTTCGACCATTAATGATCACATTGATCAGTCCCATTATATGTATCCACACTCCTTCAAGATCCGATATATCGCATATTGTATATGCCTATTTCTACTTAGAAGATAATTCTCTCTACTGCTGCATAGATATTGCCACAATTTTTTTTGGAAAAACCAATCAAGGTGAGGTTGATGTTCTTGGCTAATTCGACGGCGAGGGATGTAGCCGACGACATGCCGATAAGGATCTGCGCGCCGCTACGGCCAGTCTTCTGCACCATTTCATAGCTTAACCGTGATGTTACCACAACAATCATCGCCTCACGGATCTTGCCCTCAAAAACAAGCCTGCCCATAGCCTTATCAAGGGCATTATGACGTCCCACATCCTCTGCAAAAGCAAGAAGATTACAGTCTTGATTAAAAATCCCCGCAGCATGGGTCCCGCCAGTTTTAGCAAATATCTGCTGATATTTTTCTACAGTATTGATCATTTCATCAATTTTTAAAGCAGGTATGTGGAAAGAGTCCTCGCGAGGGTAAAGCCTTGTGCAGAGCTCCTCAACAAGCTCTTTGCCACAGATGCCGCAACTGGAATAGGTCATCGAACGTTTCCCTTTAATCGTTAACCCCTTAGTTGCATTACATTTCGGGTTCAGAGTAATTTCAATCCGATTTCCTGTTTCCTCAGCACAAAAATGAACCAATCCCACATCATCCATGGAATCAATAACACCCTCACTGAAACAATATCCAAGGGCAAGAAACATCTCCTCACCAGGTATGCGCATCGTCAGATAATAGGGGTTACCGTTAAGAAAAATTTCAAGTGGTTCTTCAACAACTAAAACATCGTCAGTGGGGGTGACGCCCCCATTACAATAGCGTACAATTGGAACGTTTACTTCGCCTTTATTCAATTTCACCTTACTTGTATCACCTCTTACCTAGCGCAATGCTTCTATTTCTGATTCAAAAACGCAATATCCAGCAGGACAGATCCCATTTAGATGAGCTTCAAATTCGTCTTTAAAGTAGAGTAGGCAGGTACTCACCGCTACGGCAGCCGCTTGCCCTAGACCACAAAAAGATGTTTTCGTCATAATATCAATTAATCCGTGGATTTTTTCAATATCATCCTGGGCTCCAGCACCACTGGTCATTCTACATAAAATTTTATATAACTGTTGATTGCCTTGGCGACATGGTGTACATTTGCCACAGGATTCATGAATAAAAAATTCAGTAACACCCTTGAGATAGTCGACCACACATACTGACTCATCCATCACAACAACAGCACCTGAACCTACAGCAAGGCCAGCCGTGCGTAGGGCTTTATAACAATAGGGTGTATCAAGTTGTGCCGGTATTCCACATGGACCGGATTGTCCTCCTAAGTGGAAAAATTTGAGTTTCTTCCCCCCAGCGATCCCACCACCAATTTCCGGATCATAAATGATATCACGCAACGTAATACCAAATGGAACTTCATAAACTCCACGTTTAGCAGCATGACCGGACAAGCATACTAATTTCGTACCACCACTATCCTTTGTTCCATAACTTAGGTATTTTTCACCACCTATCTGGGTAATAACCGGAATGGTCGCAAAAGATTCCACATTGTTAACCAAGGTGGGTTTTAGAAATAACCCAACTTCGGCTAAGTGAGGTGGTTTGATTCTCGGTCGCCCGGCTTTACCTTCAATGGAATTTAACAGTGCTGAATTTTCACCACATACGTACGCTCCAGCCCCTGTTTTTATATGAATATTAAAACTAAAATCAGTTCCTAAAATCTTTTCTCCTAAATATCCTTCTTCAATCGCATGATCCAGAGCTTTTTGAAATGTTCTTTGAATAGCCTCATATTCACCACGAATATAAATGTAACCATCATTCGAATTAAATACATACCCTGCAATAATCATACCTTCAATTACTCGCAAAGGCTCTTGGCTTAATAACAACTTATCTTTAAAAGTACCTGGTTCACCTTCATCTGCATTGCAAACAATATATTTGGGGAATTCAGGTATTTCAAGTAAATGTTGCCATTTTGACCCCGCGGGATAAGCAGCGCCACCACGCCCTAATAGTTTGGCAGCCTTAACTTCAGCGATAATTGCAGCTGGTTTCATTGTAAAGGCTTTTTTTAAGCCTTCAAACCCACCGGCTTTCACATATTCGTCTACTGAATCAGGGGTGATATTGCCACAATTATTTGAAATTAATTGTACTATCTTTGACAAGTTAAGCCCCCCTATAAGCATTGATTAAATCAGTAATTTTATCTACTGTTAAATTTCCATAAACATCTTCACCAATTTTCAAAACGGGTCCGATGTCACAAGCACCCACACAATGAGTGTATAGCAAAGTAAACATCTTATCCTCCGTCGTATCCCCAATTTTTATCCCTAATTCCTTTTCAAGTATTTTTACAATACTATCGGATTTACTGATATGACAGGGAGTACTCTTACAAACTTCGATGACGTACTTGCCGCGAGGTTTAGTGGAAAACATGGCATAAAAGGTCAGTACCTCATACACCTTACTAACAGGCAACTCCAATTGCTCTGCAACAAGTTTCGCCCATTGTTCATGAACATAGTTTTCTTCTGATGCCTTTTGAATCTCTAACAGGATCGACAGCAACCCTTCCTTTGATTTGCCATGGGCTTCAATGATTGTAATAATTTGTAGATGATTTAATTTTTTACACATAGTTCTCCTTATCATCTCCTTCAATTTCATATTTTAAAATTATTCGACTCTCACGAATATTTAGAATATTACTATCCTATAATAATACAAATCATACCAACAATACAATCTCTAAATTTACTAAGACGAAAAAAACAGGGAAAAATCTGTCGATATTCACCGAAATTACCTATATCTACCATTGTCGTTAAAAGTTGTAGCGCCAATGACAATAGTGGGATTAATTAAAATAACTTTACGATTTAGTTAGCGCGGCGAAATTTAAAATTGACATAAAATGTCGTGCCCTCCGAGGAGGTTTCAACAACAATCTTGGCTCCGTGCCGTCCGGCAATTTGATAGCACATCGCCAGTCCTAGTCCCGTTCCATTATCCTTCGTCGTCAAAAAAGGTGTCCCTAACTTATCCCTCATTGATTGAGGTATCCCTTT
>Ga0209123_1001106_pt1 | contig 28725 bp, 28 predicted proteins | sample BarGraIncu00431A_FD_184500 | JGI IMG/M metagenome (GOLD analysis project Ga0209123, IMG submission 184500) | Arctic peat soil microbial communities from Barrow, Alaska, USA - Barrow Graham LP Incubations 004-31A (SPAdes) (version 2) | ecosystem: Environmental > Terrestrial > Soil > Wetlands >...
ACATTCCCGTCTAAACCGAGGCGCGCATGGACCGTCGCGGACCGGTCGCTTTTCAGGGAGACTCGTGCCTCCTGCATCTTCTCCCAGCAGCAGGCGGGTTTCAGGGGTGCCGAAGCGAGCGTCCTAGGAGTCTGTCGGACTTAGGCACTTGAAGAAAAAGTGGCTTCCATATTCAGCTTGTAGCCTGCTATAAATTTTTTTGAATGGCTGACCGACCCACGAAAACGCGGTTTTTCGGCTAAAAACGGCTAAGTCCGACAGGCTCCTAGCAAAGCGCTCCTTCCCTTCCTTGCCTCCCGCCGTCCGTTCATACAGGTCGGCGTATCTGCCATCGCGCCAGAGGTCGAGGATCTTCTCGAAGTCGCGCAGCACCTCCTGCTCGCTCCCCGTCGGGGTTGGGACCTGCGCCTGTTTCTGTCTGCGGGCCTGGGCCGGCGGCACGAGCAAAACGATCAGCAAAAGCGCCAGCAACGAAATCCTTCGCATGAGTTCCCCCTTTTTTCGATATCAGATTAGGTATAGCTAATGATACCGCAAGTGGGAGGGAATGCGTCGGTGGAAACCTCCCACACCCCGGCCCTCTCCCGGGGGCGAGGGTGAGTAGGGAAAAGGACGGGGGGGAAATGCTGGGGCGCACATCTTCAACCAGTGTAGAGACGCATTGCATGCGTCTCCTTCAGCTGTCCAAGCTCAGACCAACCAGACCGCGGGAGCGCGTAGAGACGCATTAAATGCGTCTCCTTAACCCGATAACGCTTTGACAAACGTAAGCGCGGCAGCGCTGAGACGCATGCAATGAGTCTCTACCCGATGGGTCCGCGGTTGCCAAGAAAAAACGGACGCATTGCATGCGTCTCCGCCTTTGTTGCCGGCAGGTGTGATCTGATTCAACAGTGCCGAGACGCATGCAATGCGTCTCTACGCGGTATCAGGTTTGGCAAAGAGAGTTTGAAGGAGTGGAAACGAATATCGTTCCCACGCCGCAGCGTGGGAACGATACCTAAAACGCCTTTTGTAGGGATACCCCTTGCGGGTATCCTTGGCAGTGATCTCTTAACTTAAGAGTGCCGGGGCTGGGGAAACCACCCCTGCTCCCTGCCTCTATAGAGTCTTATCCGCCGCCGCAGCGAAGAGCTTCAGCTTTTCCATCAGCGCCTCGAACTTCTTCGGCTTGAGCGACTGCGGCCCGTCGGAGGAGGCCCGCTCGGGATCGGGATGCACCTCGATGATCAGACCGTCCGCCCCCGCGGCAACCGCAGCAAAGGACATGGGCGCGATGTAGTGGTAATTTCCGGTCCCGTGGGAAGGGTCGACCACGACCGGCAGGTGGGTCTTCGCCTTCAATACCGGGATGGCGGAGAGATCGAGCGTGTTGCGGGTCGCAGTCTCGAAGGTCCGGATGCCGCGCTCGCAGAGGATGACCGACTGGTTCCCCTCGCTCATGATGTACTCGGCGCTCATCAGGAACTCCTGGATGGTCATGGACATCCCGCGCTTCAAAAGGATCGGCTTATTGATCTGGCCGACCTTCTTCAAAAGGGCGAAGTTCTGGGAGTTGCGCGCGCCGATCTGCAGCATGTCGGCATAGGAGGCGACCAGCTCGACCGACTCGGGGTCGATCACCTCGGTGACGAAGGGAAGTCCGGTCAGGTCCCGCGCCTTGGCGAGGAGCCTCAGCCCCTCTTCCTCAAGCCCCTGGAATGAGTAGGGGGAAGTGCGCGGCTTGAAGGCACCGCCCCTGAGCATCTGGGCGCCGGCGCTCTTCACCGCCAAAGCGCTCTGGATGATCTGCTCCTCGCTCTCCACCGAACAGGGACCGGCCATGACGACCAGCTCCTTGCCGCCGATGACGAGGCTGTCGGAGATCCGCACCAGGCTCGGCTCCCTCTTGAGCTCCCTGGAAGCGAGCTTGTAGGGCTGCAGGATGGGCACCACGCTCTCCACGCCGTGCATGGACTCGATCGCCTGCAGGACGCTCTTGCCCCGCTCGTCCCCCACCGCGCCGATCACGTCGCGGGTCGTGCCGTGAATGACGTGGGGGGTGTACCCCAGTTCCTTGATCCGATTGGTGACTGCGTCCCGGTCCTGCTTGCCCGCTCCCGACTTCATGACGACGATCATAATCCGCGCTCCCCTTTTGTCCCCCAAAAGAAACAGGGCCGGAAGGATTGCCCCCCGGCCCTGTTTCTTTTTTCTGCTTTTTTCGGTTTCAAGAACCGGAAAGGGGGGAGAATCCTGTCCACCCCGGCTTTCGGTTCGTTAATTTAGTTCCAGCTACCCTAAATCACACACCTCTACCCGGGGAGACGGCCTAAAATAAAAGCCGCACCAAAAGTAAAAGTTCGTAAAGGATAAGTAGCCAGTGTTATTCATGGGGTACTAATTGCCAGTTTGCCGCTTTCTTGTCAAGAAAAAACTGCCGGCGCCGCGCACCAAGTTATTTGACAATCCGCACTCTTTCCGCTAATTTGGCTGCAATGCACGACTGGCTCTCCGGTTACGGCTTTTTATCTCTGTTCCTTTTAAGCTTCCTGGCCTCTACGCTGATCCCGCTCGGCTCCGAGTGGCTGCTGGTCGCCATGCTGCTCGCCAAGTACGATCCGACCCGCGTGGTCGCCGTGGCCACGCTGGGGAACTACCTGGGAGCCTTGACCAGTTACGGAATCGGCCTGTACGGCGGCGAGTTTCTCAAGGTGCGGGTGCTGCGCATGAGCGCCAGCGCCACCCAAAAAGCGGAAAAGCTCTACGGCCGTTTCGGCTCGTACTCGCTCCTTTTATCCTGGCTCCCGGTTGTCGGGGACCCGCTCTGCTTGGTAGGGGGGGTGCTCCGGGTCCGCTTGCTCCGCTTTTCCCTGCTGGTCTTTTCCGGCAAACTGGTCCGCTACGCGGCCGTTGCCTGGCTGACCCTCAAGGGCGCCTCCCTCTGACCCCAAGGAGATTTAATGCTTTCTTGCAGCACCAAGACCCTGGAAAACGGGCTACGCCTGGTAGCCGTCAATATGCCGCACCTGCACAGCGCAGAGATCGCAGTTTACCTGAAGGCCGGCGGGCGCAACGACCCTCCCGGCAAGTCCGGCATCTCGCATTTCCTGGAGCACATGCTCTTTCGCGGCTCCAGCGAATTCGCCTCCAACCTGGAACTCGAGATCGCTTTCGAGGCGATCGGCGGGAGCGTGAACGCAGCCACGGACGAGGAGACCACCTGCTATTTCTCGCGCATCCATCCGGAGCAGATCCCCGAAGGTGTGCGGCTCTTCTCCTCCATGCTGCTGCGGCCGACGCTGGAAGGTATCGAGATAGAGAAGCGGATCATCACGGAAGAAGCGCTGGAGGACATCAACGAGCGCGGCGACGAGACCAATCCCAGTAACCTCGCCAGCCGCCTGCTCTGGCCCGGCCACCCGCTCGGCATGCCGACCATCGGCTACCTGGACACCATCAAGGGTTTCACCAAAGAGGACCTGAGGGAATATCTGGCCGCGTTCTACGTGCCGTCCAACGCGCTCATCGTGGCCGCCGGAAAACTCGACCCGGAGCGCTTCTTCGCTGCCTGCCAGGCGTCCTTTTCGGGTTGGAGCGGGCCGGAACCGGGGCCCCTCTTGGAAGCAAGGGCGCAGCAGGAAGCGCCCCAGTCGCTCTTCGTCAAGGACTCGGACAGCCAGGTGAACCTGCAGATCGCCTTTCGCGGCTTCGCGCGGCGGGATTCGCGCATCATGGGACTCAGGCTGATTCGCCGCATCCTCTGCGGTGGGGGAAGTTCGCGGCTGCACCTCTCCCTGCGCGAGAAGCTCGGCATCGTCTACTCGGTGGACGCCTCGCTTTCGGCCTACGAGGAGACCGGTGCCTTCGCCATAGAGCTTGCCACCGCTCCGGAAAACCTGCTCCTGGCAGTCTCGGAAGTGCTCCGCGAGGTAAAAAGCCTCGCCTTCGAGGAGATTGATCCCGCCGAGCTGCAGCGGGTAAAGGACGGCTACTTTTACGACCTGGAGTACAGCGCCGACTCCACCTATGAAATGCAGGTCCGCTACGGCTGGGGCGAGCTGATGAGCCTGGTGAGGTCGCTTGAGGAGGACCGGATCGAGGCGGGGAAAATCGAGGCGGCCGAGATCATTACCAGCTCCCGCGCGATCTTCGCCCCCGAGAACCTGAACCTGGTCGCGGTCGGACCGTGGAAGGCCGCCTCGAAGCGCGCCGTGGAAAAGTTGGTCAAGGAATACCAGAAGGGTTGGAACAAGGCCTGAAGCTGTAAAGCCGTTCTACGTTCTGGGTTCTACGTTCTCTAGCTGCCGCGGTGAACTTACAACTTAGAACAGCGGCATCCTTGGGGGCGCAGCAGGGGTTCAACCGGTAAAACATACGCAGGAGACAGGATGATAACGGCAATACTATTGATGGCCCACGGAAGCAGGATCTCCGAGGCGAACGACGCGGTGCGCGAGATTGCGCTCCGGGTGAAGAAGATGACCGAATTCGAGATCGTCGAGGTCTCCTTCCGCGAAATGCATCTCCCCAACATCCAGCAGGGAGTCGACAACTGCGTGGCGCAGGGCGCCCAGCGCATCCTTTTGGTGCCCTACTTCCTTTATCTGGGAGCCCACGTGCTGGAGGACCTTCCCGAGGAATTGGCGCAGGCAAGAGAGCGCCACCCGCAAGTCGAGATGGTTTTCGGCAAGCATCTGGGCGTGCACAACAAACTGGCTGAAATCGTCGTCGAGCGCATCGCCGAGAGCCTTACCGAAGAGAGGTGGTACTAATGTCGGTGCATCTGAGCCCGGAAGAAATCGAAGCGGAATCCTTCAGGATCATCGAGGAGGAACTCGGCCCCCACAACTGGCCCCCCCAGCAGTGGCCCATCGTGCGCCGGGCCATCCACACCAGCGCCGATTTCGAGTATGCCACCAGCATGAGTTTTTCGCCCAACGCGATCGCAAGCGGCATCGCGGCCCTGAAGTCCGGCTGCGGCATCGTCACCGATACGACCATGGTCATCTCCGGCATGAGCAAGGAGCGGCTCACCCCGTTCGGCGTGAAGGTCTCCTGCTTCATCGCGGATCCGCAGGTCGCCAAGGACGCCAAGGCGCAGCTCATCACCCGCTCCATCCTGGCCATGCGCCGCGGGGGGAGAGACTCCGCCAACGGGATCTTCGTGATCGGCAACGCCCCCACCGCGCTCTTCGAGCTGATCAGGCTGATTCGCGAGGAAAGGGTTACCCCGAAGCTGATCGTGGCCCTGCCGGTGGGCTTCGTCGGGGCCGCCGAGAGCAAGGAAGCGCTGCAGGAGCTCGCCCTCTCCTACCCGGAGCTCCCCTTCATCACCAACCGCGGCCGCAAGGGCGGCTCGAATGTCGCCGCGGCGGTCATGAACGCCATCCTGATCCAGGCGGCGTCCTAGGAAGCAGGCACTGGGCGACCCGGCCGTAGCCCGCCGGGTCGCCGTAAGAATTCGCAGCACCTGTCCAACCGGACGATTTGCTATGCTATGCCACCCGTTTCCCATGGAAAAAGCCAATGAGCGGTAAGAATCTCAGATACGGCTACACTACCGGCTCCTGCGCTGCAGCCGCAGTCAAGGGAGCCTCCCAGATGCTGCGGGACCAGGTTCTGATTGACGAGGTGGAACTCACCCTCCCCTGCGGCGTGACGGCGCGCTTCCAGCTTAAGGGGTGCGAACTGCACGACAACACCGCGTCCTGCTACGTCGTGAAGGATGCCGGCGACGACCCGGACGTCACCAACGGCGCCGAGATCCACGCCAGCGCCAAGGTGGATTCCTTCACCAAGCATCGCATCATCATTCAGGGGGGGGGCGGCATCGGGCGGGTAACCAAACCGGGGCTCGCCGTCGCAGTCGGCGAGTGGGCCATCAACCCCGTGCCGCGCCGGATGATCATGGAAGTGGTGAAGGAAGTCTTCGCCATGCGCTGCATCCCCTCAACCCTCACCTTTACCGTCAGCATACCTAACGGCGTGGAGTTGGCCAAGAAGACGCTCAATGAGCGGCTCGGCATCATCGGCGGCCTCTCCATCCTGGGCACCAGCGGAATCGTGAAGCCGATATCGACCAAGGCCTGGACCGACACGGTAGACGCCTCCATCGACGTGGCGCTGGCCTGCGGCAGCAGGATCGTGGTCCTCTCCACCGGGAGGAGTTCCGAACTGGCCGCGCAGCAAAAGTGCGCCTCGAAGAGCGAACTGGGCGAGGAGGCTTTCGTCATGATGGGGGACCACTTCGGCTACTCCATCAAGAGCTGCGCCAGAAAAGGGGTGCAGCAGGTCGTCATCGCCGGGCAGTTCGCCAAAATGGTCAAGATCGCCTGCGGCCACCAGCAGACCCATGTTTCCTCCTCCGAGCTCGACCTCGCGGTGCTGGCTGAATGGCTCAAGAAGAACCCGAAGACAGCCCACCTGGAGACTCTGGCCCGGGAAGCCAACACAGCCCGGCACCTTTTGGAAAGTTCCGGCTATGACGGAGCGCTGATCGATCTCGTCTGCGGCAAAGTGACCGAAGCCTGCCACCATTGCGCGCCCGGCCTGCCGGTCCGGGTCTTTCTCGCAGGTTACCAGGGCGAGACCCTTTTTTGCCGGTAGAACTGCCGCAATTCAAGAAACTGAATCCCAGATACGGCCGATCGGTCCGATCCGACGGATCCGACTGATTTACGACCAGCAGACACACAGGAGCAGCCATGGCAGAGCAGAAGATTTACCTCGTGGGCGCCGGAATCGAGGGGTGGGAAGGGTTCGGAAAGCAGGCACTGGAGGCGATAGAGAACGCCGAGGTGCTGATCGGGCATCAGCGCCTTCTGGAGATTTTCCCCAACTTCAAAGGGGAGAAGCGCCTGTTGGAGGACCTCTCCATCATGCTTGAGTACCTGAAGACGACCAGTAAGCGGACCGTCGTGCTCGGCTCTGGTGACCCCAACTTCTTCGGCGTGGGGCGCTTCCTGCTGCGTAACCTCCCCAAGGAGCGCGTCGAGATCTACCCGAACGTGACCAGCGTCCAGTACGCCTTCGCGAGGATCAAGGAGCCGTGGGACGACGCGACCTTCGTCTCGGTGCACGGCAGGGGGATCAAGCCGGCACTGGACCGGATCATCGCCTCGGAGAAGATCGCGATCCTCACCGACGGCGTCAACACCCCCTCGGTCATCGCCCGCGAGCTGATCAACCGGGGAGCTGAGGGCTACGAGGCCTGGCTTTGCGAGGACCTGGGGCTGGCGACGGAGAAATTCACCAAGACCGACGTGCGCGGGCTGGCGGAAATCACCTGCTCCCCGCTCAACATCCTGATCCTGATCAAGACCTGGGAACCGAACCTGCAGAACTACCCGATCATCGGCATCCGCGACGAGGAGTTCTCCACCGCGAAGAAGCTGATCACCAAGGAAGAGGTCCGCGCGGTGACGCTCGGCAAACTCCAGCTTCAGGACGACCTGGTCATGTGGGACATCGGCGCGGGGAGCGGCTCAGTCTCCATCGAGGCCGGCAACCTGATGCCGAACGGCCGCATCTTCGCCCTGGAGAAGAATCCCCAGTACTTGAGCTACCTGAGGGACAACTTCAAGAAATTCGCAGCGCGCAACGTCCTACTGATCGAGGCCTACGCCCCCGAGGGGCTGGAGGATCTGCCGGACCCGGACCGCGTGTTCATCGGCGGTTCCGGCGGCATGCTGGAAGAGATCATCGAGACCGTCGACAAGCGCTTGAAACCCGACGGGTTCATCGTCATCAACGCCGTGACGCTCGACACCCTGACCAAGTCGGTGGAATTCCTGGAAGACCACGGTTTCACGGTCGAGGTGACCTGCGTTAACATCTCGAAGACCCGCACCCTCACCGAGTACAAGATGTTTGCGGCCCACAATCCGGTCTACGTGATAGCGGCCTGGAAAGGGGGGGAGGAGTAGTGGCTGTAATTTACGCCGTAGGTGTGGGCCCCGGCGATCCGGAGCTTTTGACCAGGAAGGCAGAGCGGATCTTGCGCAGTGCCGACGTCATCTGCGCCCCGACCGGCGCCGCCGAAGCGGGGAGCTACGCGCTCTCCATCGTTGAGGAATTCCTCGACCGGGGTCGCCAGGAGGTGCTGGTCCAGGTTTTTCCCATGGTGAAGAACCAGCAGGGACTCGACCCGTTCTGGGAGCAGGCCGCCGACCAGGTGGCAAGCCGCATCGCGCAAGGGAAGGACGTAGCCTTCATCACCATCGGGGACCCCTTCCTCTATTCGACCTACCTGTACATCCACAGGATCTTCCAGGCCAAATATCCCGATATCCGGATCGAAGTCGTTCCGGGGATCTCCAGCATACTGGCCGCCTCCGCCGCTTCCGGAGTGCCGCTTGGCCTGGGGGGCGAAAAGATCGCCATTCTTCCCGCGGCCTACGAGGACGACGAGCTGAAAAGGACCTTGGAAGAGTTCGACACCGTGATTCTCATGAAGGTGAACCGAGTCTTTGACCGGGTCTATGCAGTCCTTAAAGAGTTGGGGCGCGAGCGGCAGGGAGTGTTTGTACGCCGGGTCGGCTCCGGTGAGGAGGAGATACATTTCGACCTTGAGGCGCTGGTCGGGCAGAAGCTCGACTATCTCTCCATGCTTATCGTGAGGAAGAGCGGGTTATAGCTTTCGAGAGGGATCAGACATCAGCGTTTCTTATTAGCTCGGATATGGGGGCAGTGACTTGTAGGATGCGGTGAGGCACGAACCGCATCGTTTTAAAAGATGCGGTTCACTTCGTTCACCGGCATCCTACGGGCTGGCGATAGCGACGTTTCAGTTCGCGATAGCGACGTTTCAGTTCGCGATAGCGACGTTTCAGTTCGCGATAGCGACGTTTCAGTTCGCGATAGCGACGTTTCAGTTCGCGATAGCGACGTTTCAGTTCGCGATAGGAACGTTTCAGTTTGCGATAGGAACGTTTGAGTCCGCGATAGTGACGTTTCAGCTTGCGATGGCGACGTTTAGGTCTGCGATAGGTATGTTTAAGCTCGCGATGGTCATCATTTACCCAATGATCCTCATCCCAAACGAAATGACGTCCATCACTAAACCAATGATCCTCGTCACGGACGAAATGATGGTCTTCATTTAGGCAATGATCCTCATCATAGACGAAATGATGGTCATCATTTCATCAGTATAGGATAATGGTTGGGCTCGCGAAGACCATTATTTTAGCATAGCATCCAAGTGAGCCGCCTCCTTCTCTTCGGTCACAAAAAACAAAGGTACAATATGCCCTCTGTAACAGAAGTCTATTTTGTCGGCGCCGGTCCCGGCGATGCCGAGCTCATCACCGTGAAGGGAGCCCGGCTCCTCAGGGAGGCGGACGTCGTCGTCTACGCCGGCAGCTTGGTGGACCGCGAACTGGTGCGTACCTACGCCCCCGACGCCAGAGTCTTCGACTCGGCCGGCATGAACCTGGAGGAAACCACCAACGCCCTGGCGCAGGCGGCGCTTTCCGGTGAAAAAGCAGTGCGTCTGCATACCGGTGACCCTTCCATCTACGGCGCCATCCAGGAACAGATGGAGGCACTGGACCAGCTCGGGATCGGCTACCAGGTGATCCCGGGAGTGACCAGCGCCTTCGCCGCTGCGGCGGCTCTGAAGCAGGAGTTGACCCTGCCCGAAGTCTCGCAGACCGTCATCATCACGCGGTTGGCCGGAAGGACTCCGGTTCCGGACCGCGAGCGCTTGAGCGAGATCGCCCGGATCGGTGCCACGCTGGTCATTTATCTCTCCGTCTCCATGATTGAGAAAGTCGTCGAGCAGTTGCTGATGGGAGCCTACACCCCGGAAACGCCGGTGGCCGTAGTGGCGCGGGCCTCCTGGCCCGACGAGCAGGTGCTGCAGGGAACCCTGGCCGACATCGCTGCCAAGGTTAAGGAAGCAGGCATCGGCAAGCAGGCGCTGATCGTCGTGGGCGACGTGCTGCGCGCCCGGGGCGAGGGGATGCGCGCCAAGTCCCTGCTTTACGACAGAGGGTTTACCCACGGCTGCCGGGAAGGGATTGTGACGTAACCGCACCTTCCCCCTCACCCCAGCCCTCCCCCGCCAGGGGGGAGGGAGAGTTTAAGCCAGTCGGGATTTTAGGATAGTGCCCCTCGAAGAGGAGATAGCGTTTTACCGGTGGGAAAGACGATTTAGAGAGAGTTTGCTGTCAGAAAGTGATCCGTTCCCCTTTAACGTCCCCTCCCCATTCACATCCCCTCCCCTTCCAGGGGAGGGCCTGTCCGCCGTAGCCTTGGCGAAGGCGGGACAGGGTGGGGATAAAATGCCCTAAAGTTCGACTGATGCACTTTTAGCCAGTTCACATACCTCTTTGCCGATTCGGGAAATCAATGAACGTAGCCATCATCGCCATAACCAGAAACGGCGCCCGCATCGGTGCCGAACTGCTGGCAGGGATCCCCAAAAGCCGGCTTTTCGTCATCGAAAAGCACGCCACCGGTGACGCCCACCCTTTTTCCACCGGGGTGCAGAACCTGATGGACCGCCTCTGGCCCGACTACGGCGGGTTCGTATTCATCATGGCGACCGGCATCGTAGTGAGGACCATCGCTCCGCTTTTGCAGGCCAAGGATCGTGACCCCGCCGTCGTAGTGCTGGACGACGCCGGTCGCTTCGCCGTTTCACTGCTCTCCGGTCACATCGGCGGCGCCAACGCACTTGCCAAAAGCTGCGCCGGCCTGATCGGCAGCATCCCGGTCATCACGACAGCCACCGACGTGAACGAGCTCCCCTCCTTCGACATGCTGGCCAAGGAGAGCGGCTGGCTGATCGAGGACCTCACCCGGGTAAAGATCCTGAACGCCTTGCTGCTGGAGGGAAAGGAGATCGCGGTGCTGGATCACGGCGACGCGGTCAAGCGCTACTGCGCCGGCAAAGGGGTGCTCTCCTATCATGAGGATTTGGCCGGCGCGCTGGAGAGCGGGGCGAGCGGCCAGCTCGTCGTCAGCAACCGGATCATCCCGTTGCAGCAGCGCTCAAAGCAACTGCTGGTGCTGCGCCCCTTGAATCTTTGCCTCGGTATCGGCTGCAACAGAGGCACCTCTGCCCAGGAGATCGAGTCAGTCGTGCTGGAGCACCTGGAGCGGCTTGCGCTTTCTTTGCAGAGCGTTAAATGCATTGCCACTGCGCAGGCCAAGGGTGATGAGGAGGGACTGCTCGAATATGCCGCAGCTGCTGATTTGCCGCTCCTTCTTTTTGAGAGCGATCAGTTGAACGCAGTCGACGCGCCCTCCCCTGCCTCCGACCATGCCATGGCGGCCATCGGCGCCCGCGGCGTTGCCGAACCGGCGGCGCTCCTCGCCTCGGAAGGCGGCAGGCTTCTGCTGCACAAGGCGAAAAGCGGCAACGTGACCCTGGCGATCGCGCAGACGCTGAAGTAGCTCGCCCTCCGGGAAGAGTGTCCGGACGAATAATTATTCGCCCTGCGATGGTGCCCCCGAGATGAATCAGTCCCCTCTCCCGGAGGGGGAGGGGTAGGTAGGGGGAAACCGACTTCCCCTCGACTCAACAGCGCCCCAGGCGGGGTCAATTGTTACTATGCAGAAAATCGTTATCCCCGCGTAGAGACGCATTGAATGCGTCTCTGTCCTTGTCATAGTGCGGCTCGATCTGATAAACAGTGCAAAAGGCGCGTGCACCGCGCTTTGACGCGAAACAGGTCCAGTCCATCAGATTACAGAAGAGGTCTTTCTTTCATGTCTAAACTTTTTGTGGTGGGCATCGGCCCCGGCGGGCTGAACCATATGACTTTCGAGGCGCACCAGGCGATCGAGAAAGCTGACGTGGTGGTTGGTTACCAGACCTACCTCGAATTCATCGAACCGCTGCTGGTCGGCAAAGAAGTGGTCTCCTCGGGTATGATGCGCGAAGTGGAACGCTGTTCCGAAGCTCTCGCCATAGCGGCGTCCGGGAAACTGGTCGCCCTGGTTTCCAGCGGCGACGCCGGCATCTACGGCATGGCGGGCCTCGCGCTCGAACTCGCGGACGTTGCGACCGACGGCGCGCCCTCCCCTTACCAAGGGGTTGAGATAGTCGTCGTTCCGGGGGTCTCCGCGGTGCAGGCCGCAGCCTCCGTGCTGGGCGCTCCCCTGATGCACGACTTTGCCGTCATCTCGCTTTCCGACCTGATGACGCCGCTGGACACCATTAGAAAGAGGCTGCACGCCGCCGCCGACGCCGATTTCGTGGTGGCGCTCTACAATCCGCGCAGCAAGGGGCGCGTGACCCAGATCGAGGAAGCCGCCGCCATCCTGATCGCCGCGCGCGGCCCCCAGGTCCCGGTCGGCATCGTTCGGAACGCCTGCCGGTCCGGCGAGGAAAGAATCATTACCACCCTGGGCGAGATGCTCAGCCACCCGATCGACATGTTTTCCATCGTCATCATCGGAAACGCAGCCACCCGCCTTTGCAGCGACGGCCGGATCGTCACCCCGCGCGGCTACGCGACCGACGGCAGGCGCGGGCGCTCCAAGGGACCGGCCTCCGGGGGGCCGGATCCCACCGTCGAGGCCGAAGCCTCGGACCCGCGCGCCCTGATGTTTTGCGGCACCGGATCGGACGTCGGGAAATCGGTCATCGCCGCAGGGTTTTGCCGCATTCTCAAGCGCCGCGGCATCGCGGTTGCGCCCTTTAAATCGCAGAACATGGCACTCAACTCCGCCGTCACCCCCGAGGGCGGTGAAATCGGCCGCGCCCAGGCAGTGCAGGCCGAAGCCTGCGGCATCCCGTCCCATACCGACATGAACCCGGTTCTCCTGAAGCCGAACTCCGACACCGGCAGCCAGGTGATCGTTCAGGGGCGGGTGGTACGCAACATGGTCGTGAAGGAGTACAACGCCTACAAACCCGAGGCCTTCCTGAAGGTGCGTGAGAGCTTCGAGAGGCTGAAGGCGCGCTTCTCCTTCATCGTCATGGAGGGAGCCGGGAGCATCGCCGAGATCAACCTGCGCGCCCACGACATCGCCAATCTGAAGGTGGCAGCCATGGCCGGAGCGCCCGCCATTCTAATCGCGGACATCGACCGCGGCGGCGTCTTCGCACAGATCGTCGGTACCCTGGAACTGCTGACGGCCGAGGAAAAGGCGCAGGTCAAGGGGGTCATCATCAACAAGTTCCGCGGGGACCCCACTCTGCTGACCTCGGGGATTGAATTCGTGCAGCAGCGCACCGGAATCCCGGTGCTGGGCGTGCTTCCCTGGTTCAGCGGACTTGCCATTCCCGAAGAGGACAGCGTCGCCCTGCAGAAAAGGGGGAATCCCTCAAAAGGCGAAAACGAAGACGCCAAGCTGCGCATCGGCGTTATCAAGCTCTCCAGGATTTCCAATTACACCGACTTCAGTGCCTTGGAGGCGGAACCCGACGTGGCGCTCTTCTACCTAGACACTCCGGCCCAGATTGAATCGATGGATCTCCTAGTGCTGCCCGGTTCCAAGTCCACCACCGCGGACCTGCGCTTTCTGCGGGAGCAGGGGCTTTTCGACGCCATCGGGAAGTTCCAGGGGCCGGTTGTCGGCATCTGCGGAGGTTATCAGATGCTGGGGAGTCGGGTGCTCGACCCGCACCGCGTCGAGGGAGAGTTGAGCGAAGCCGCAGGTCTCGGGCTTTTGGACGTCGAGACTACCATGCTGAAGGAAAAGGAAACCCACCAGGTCGAGGCTCACTTGACAGTTGCAGCTCTCGGGTTGGCGCCAGGTACCCCGGCGGCCATTTCGGGCTACGAGATTCATATGGGGCAGACCGACCTCGGTCCCGGGGCACTTCCCTTTGCGACCATCGCGCAGCGCTCGGGGAGCGCGACCGAAGTCGCTGACGGCGCCGTTTCGAAAGACGGCCGGGTTTTCGGCACTTATTTGCACGGGATCTTTGATAACGCTCGGTTTAGGACTGCATTTTTGAACCGGCTCCGGCGCGACAAGGGGATTGCCGAGCAGTTCCAGGCCGTCCCGCTGGCAGACCCGTTCGACTTGCTCGCCCAGCACATGGAGAAGCACCTCGACCTGGAGCGCATCTTTGAAATCTGCGGAGCGACGGTTACCCAGGCTGATTAGCACCCCCCGTGCCGCGGCGTTTCGTAGCCGGGAAACCTGGCTTCCCCCTCCCTTTCCCTCCCCCTCCGGGAGAGGGAAAGCTTGGTTTAGCTTCCTGAGAAGCACCAACCCTACCTTGGGCTCTGTTGCTCCAGGAGAAAGGCAGCCACTCCTCCATCCCCACCCTGTCCCGCCTTCGCCAAGGCTACGGCGGACAGGCCCTCCCCTTGAAGAGGAGGGGACGTGAAAGGGGGCAGGTTAACATATTTTGGAATGCTGCCGGGGATTCCTAAGCAGGTAGACAGTGTAGGGGCGAATCATTATTCGCCCAACCAAGCTGCCACCTGCAGCGAACCCGGTTATCGACAATGAGTTGTGATCAATGAAGTGCCGCCACGGCAACTTGGGACGCTTCCTGGTAAATACAGACAAGTTTTCAAGTCCCCTCTCCCGGAGGGGGAGGGCTAGGGAGGGGGGAAGCCGCAACCCTTGATGTTTTGCTGTGGCCAACCGCACCGGCCTCTGCACATGGGCACCGCAAGGGGTGCCCCTACAATACGTGCCACGGAAACCAGTATGGTCTCCTTGTGGCATTTTCGAGACGCTGAAGATGAGGTACAACCTGCTTTGCTAGAACTGCTCCCAAAAGATAGCGCCATCGTCCTGGCGGCCGTCGTCCTCGACCTGGTGCTGGGTGACCCGCGCGCCCTGCCGCACCCGGTGGTGGCCATCGGCCGGATGATATCCTTTCTCGAGCCTCGGCTGCGCCGGATCTTTCGCAACGAGCGAACCGCGGGCTGTGCCCTTTTGGTGACAACCGTCGCAGTCAGCTATGCAACTGCCGCGCTTCTGGTGCGCGGTGCCTATGCTGTGGCCCCCGATGCCGGGATCGCGGTCGCGATTTACCTTTCCTGGGTCTCGCTCGCTGCACGCTCCCTGCATGTCGAGTCGGCAAAGGTGGCGCAGGCGCTTGAACGCGGCGACCTCCCGGGGGCGCGGCTGGCGCTCTCCTACATCGTCGGCCGGGAAACGGATCAACTCGATGAAGCGGAGATCGTCAGGGGAGCTGTGGAAACCGTCGCGGAAAACACCGGAGACGGTGTGATCGCGCCGCTTTGCTACCTGATGCTCGGAGGACCTCCGCTTGCCATCGCCTACAAGGCGGTCAACACCCTTGACTCCATGGTCGGTTACAAGAACGAGCGCTACCTGCAGTTCGGCTGGGCTTCGGCGCGCTTCGATGATCTTGCTAATTTCATCCCGGCTCGTCTTACCGGTCTGCTCATGGTCCTGGCGGCCCCGATCTGCGCGCTGAGTTGCGGCAACGCCTGGCGCATCATGCGCCGCGATTGTCGCAACCACTCCTCACCCAATAGCGGCTTTCCCGAGGCGGCGGCGGCCGGCGCCCTCGGCGTCAGGTTGGGCGGCATCAACCGCTACTTCGGCAGACTCATCGAAAAGCCAACTATCGGCGTCGCTGCACGCCCCCTCAGCCTGGCGGCCTACGGCGGCGTGGTGAGGCTCATGTACTGCTCCGAGGCGCTCCTCGTGGCCGGCTGGCTGGCCCTGAGTTTCGTTCGAAGGTAGGTCGCAGGACACTGATCTCGTAGGGGCGATGTGCTCGTTTTTTTGCGGCAACCAAAAGCTAACCCGAAAGCTGCTGCCTTCAAGGATGTCAGGAGGATGGGAGCTTTGGCCAGCACATACACCCCATTCCCTATCCCACCCTCGCCTTGAAATGTGAGGGAGTTTCTTCGGCGGATGATTACCACAAACCAGGTAAAGGGTAGCCTTATGTCTATTGCTCACGAACATGGCGGCAACGTCTTCGCTGTTGCCCGGTCCCTGGGGATTCCTCCCGAGCGGATCCTCGACTTTTCCGCCAGCATAAATCCGCTCGGCATGGCACCGGGGGTGAGGGCCGCGCTGGGAAACTGCGTCGAGCGCCTGCTGCACTACCCGGACAAGGGCGCCGCCGAACTGAAGGATTGCCTCGCCGCCTATCACGGCGTGAGCGCCACGCAGATCGCGGTGGCAAACGGTTCCACCGAACTGATACACCTGATGCCGCGGCTGGTGGGCGGCAACAGGGCGCTCATCGTCGCTCCCGCCTTTGCCGAGTACGCCTGCGCCCTGGAGAAGTCCGGGTGGCAGATCGACTACTTTACCCTGAAAAGCGAAGACGCCTTTGCCCTGTCCCTCCCGGCGCTGCGACAGAAGCTCACCGAGCGCTACGACATGCTGTTCATCTGCAATCCGGGTAACCCCACCGGCGCACTGATACCCAAGGGCGATATCTCCGGGGTTCTGGATCTCTGCCGCGAGAGTCGCACGTTTCTCGTACTGGATGAGGCGTTCATTGACTTTTGCGAGGAGGATTCCGCTAAGGATCTGATCGGAGGATTCGACCGGGCGGTACTGCTGCGCTCCATGACCAAGTTCTTTGCCATACCGGGACTCAGGCTTGGCTACGCCATCGGCGCCCCCGAAACCATCCAGGCCATCGGTACCTTGCAGGATCCCTGGAGCGTTAACACCGCGGCCCAAGTTGCGGGGATCGCCTCGCTGAGCGACCCGGCGTACTGCGAGCGCACCAGAAGCTACGTCACAGTGGAGCGCGATCGCCTGGCAACCGCACTCGCCGGCTTTCCGGGGCTGGTCATTTTCCCGTCACGGGCCAACTACCTGCTAGTGCAGATTCGTAAGGGCTCCAGTGCGGCCGAGGTTCGTTCCAGACTGTTGAAAGAGGGCGTTTTGATCAGGGATTGTGGGAATTTCGAGGGGCTGGACGGGAGTTTTTTCCGGGTCGCGGTCCGGCTCAGGGAAGAAAATGAAAGGCTCGTGGAACTTCTCGGTGGGATCTCACGGTAATAAGTTAAGTTATCCCGAAGCGGGCACCCGCAAGGGGTGCCCCTACATCTTTTGTTTTCTGTAGGGATACCCCTTGCGGAGATCCTCAAAGGTACTCTTGCCCCTTGCGGGGTTCCTCGCTGGTAATCCTTGCAGCTGCTTCCTCAATTCTCCGACAGTGAGAAGAAATCCTTCCGGCGCACCCTGATCCTTCTGATCTCCTCATTACAGACAAAGCGTACAATGGCATCGCGGTCCCGCTCATTGATGTGCATATAACGCAGGCCCGCACTGACGCAAGGTCCCTCGGAGCGCTCGATAACCTCGCTGTGCATCACCTGGGTCACCACCGGGACCACCCTCGGCTCGGGAAGCGGCAGGTGAAAGGTCGCGTAGATGATGTCGTCGGGAGACATGGCCATTTCCGTCTCGGTCCTCAGTCCCCCGCCGCTGATATTGACGATCCGCGGCAGCCGCCCCTCGGTGGCAAGCCTCAGCCCGCCGGTAGTGCTACTTTCCTCGGCGCTCCCCGCTGTCACGTTGAAAAGGGTCACCGGTATCTCGGTGCTCAAGCGAAAGTATTCCCTCAAGTCCTCCGACATCACCTGACCAATGAAAGCGACCCGGAGGTCCTCGCCAAACGGCTCGTCCAGCACGACACCGCGGCAGCTGTAACCGTTACCGCCGGATCCGACCCTGACCAGGAGCGGAGCCTCGCTGTGCAGCAGCACTCCCTCAGGAAGCTTGTCCCGTGAAAGCCGCAGCGCGATCTCACCGTTGCCTATCGCTGTAACAATGGCGCCATCGTTAAAGACCCCATCGCCCTTGAGCGACATCTGCACCCTGGCACGCTGCCCCAGGTGAAAGTAATCATTATAGTTGCTGGGTTCTTTATGCATTTCCCGCCACCAGTCAATAAATTCATTAGTAAATCGGACCGCAACGGCTCTCCCATGCAATCGGGAAGCCAACCGGATCGCGCCAGCGACGGTCAGGCAAACCCGAGACATCTTTGCATGTTAGCCCGTCCACGCTATTCCCGGCAATAAAAGTGCTACGTTAAACCCCTGATTCATGGCCTTTTGACGGATTAGTGCCAGCACCTTAACACATAGCAACCTCCCAACACCACAACAATTGTGCTTGACTTTGGGGTCTGGGTGGCTATTCTAAAACGAAATCATTTCTATTTAGGAGAGAGCATGGATCATCGCCACGCCCAGGCATTGAAAGATGCCGGGATGAAGGCTACCCCGAAGCGGCTGGCGATTCTCGACACGCTGTACGCAAAGAGCACCTACGAGAGTCCCGAAGAGCTCTGGAAGCGCCTGCGCGACCGGTTCGACCGGCTCGGGCTGCCGACTGTCTACCGCAATCTCGAGGAACTCGCGGCAAGCGGAGTCATCTCCAAGGTGATCCACCCCAACCGCCAGCTCTACTACTACTTTTGTCCCAACCGGGAACATCACCATCACTTCGTCTGCCTTTCCTGCCGCAAGGTGGCAGACCTTCCTTCCTGCGGCATCGAGGCTTTGGAACGCGAGGTGAGCCAGCAAACCGGTGGGAAGGTGCTTTCCCACATACTGCAGTTAAACGGGCTCTGCGGCGTTTGCGCCGAAGCCGGAGGTAGTATATGACGTTTCCCAAGGGGCGCGCGTGAACGGAGCTGCCCTTACCATTAAAAACCTGAGCGCCGGCTACCACGGTTCCCAGGCGCTGCAGGATGTTTCTTTCAGCGTCAACCCCGGGGAGTACCTCGGCATCTGCGGCCCGAACGGCTCCGGCAAGAGTACCCTGGTGAAGGTGATCCTCGGGCTGCTCCCACCGGACAAAGGTGAGATCACCCTGCTCGGCACGCCCCAGGCAAGCTTCAAGGCCTGGCAGCGCATCGGTTACCTGCCGCAGGGTCTGCAGTTTTTCAACCCGCATTTTCCGGCGACCGTGGACGAGGTGATCCGGCTGGGGAGGCTGGCCGGGAAGAGCTTCCCCAAGCGTTTCAACCAGGAGGATACCCGCGCCGTGGAGCGGACCATGGAGTGGATGGGGATTGCGCACATACGGGGGAGCATGATCGGGGAACTCTCCGGAGGGCTCCGGCAGCGGGTGCTACTCGCCAGGGCACTGGTGAACGATCCGGAACTTCTGGTGCTGGACGAGCCGACCACGGCCCTCGATCCGGAAACGCGGGAGAGTTTTTACAAACTGATCTTCGAAATGAACCGTGAGAAAAAGACGACCGTGCTGCTGGTGACCCACGATTCGGCAACCATCGGCAAATACGCCTCGCACCTTTTGTATCTCGACAAGAAGGTCATTTTCTGCGGGAATTTCGACGACTTTTGCAATTCAACCGAGATGACCGGTCTTTTCGGCGCGCACGGCCAGCACCTGGTCTGCCACCGGCATTAAAAGCAGGGGCTGTCAGGTTATGTTCTCTTTTCACCTGGCCTCAGCTATCCAAACTCCCCCTCGCCCTTTGGGAGAGGGTCGGGGTGAGGGAGTCGCAGACTGTTTCCCGGCTGCCTTTAACGGAAGGAAACCCCAGGGATCGATACTCCGTTGGGAGCCAGCGCTTCGTGGCTAATCCCTCTCCCCTGCCCCTCTCCCGGAGGGCGAGGGGATCCAGAAGCAACACTGACTGGGGGCTAGCCCCTGGCGTTATGAGGATTTCATGAATATAGCAGAGATGCTTAGTTACGGTTTTATGCAGAGGGCGCTGATTGGCGGGTCCCTGATCGCCATCCTCTGTTCGGTGCTCGGCGTCTTCCTGGTGCTGCGCCGACTCTCGCTGATCGGCGACGGCCTGTCCCACGTGACCTTTGGCTCAGTCGCCCTCGCGCTCTTCTTCAGGCTGCACTCCTTTTACATGACCCTCGCCATCATTCCGGTCGTGCTCGCCTGCGCCATGGGAATCCTGAAGCTGGCCCAGAAGGCGAGGATCTACGGTGATGCGGCGATCGGCATCGTGTCCGCGCTCGGGATCGCCACCGGCGTCATGCTGGCGAGCGTGGCGGGCGGGTTCAACGTCGACCTCTTCAGTTACCTGTTCGGAAACATCCTGTCGATCAGCACGAGCGAACTGATTATCGCCGCGGTCCTTTTTGCCATCGTCATCGCCGGGGTCGGCATCTTTTATAACGATCTCTTCGCCAGCACCTTCGACGAGGAGCTTGCCAAGAGCTCGGGGATCGACACGGACCGGATCAACGCGATCCTAGTCCTTTTAACCGCCCTGACCGTCGTCCTTGCCATGAAAGTCGTCGGCATCATGCTGATCTCCGCGCTGCTTATTCTTCCCGCGGCCTCGGCTCTCCAGCTCGCCAAGGGGTTTCGCACCGCCATTTGCTGCGCTGCCGGGATCGGGGTCTGCACCGTCGTCTCCGGCATCTCGCTCTCCTTCGTCATGAACCTGCCGACCGGCGCCACCATCGTGCTGATCAACTTCCTCACCTTTGTCTGCGCCTTCGCGGCGCGTCCGCTTTTTCGCCGGCGTTAAGTAGAGGCTTTTTCCCGCGGGGCCGGCCGGCGCGTGTCCGATCGGACGGATCCGTCGGATCGGACCGATCGGTCGGATCTGACACGCGCCGGCCGACCTTGCTGAGAAAATTTTCTGGTTTCCCGGGAAAGTGCTACAGGTAGGGCGAAAAGAGCTTTGCCGCGCCGTCGCGCAGCTTGATGGGAAGGGAGCGACCGTCCATCTCGGCCAGGGTAAGCTCCCGCGAGGCGGCCACGGCGGAGGCGCAACGCCCCTCCAGCAGGCGGGCGAACTGCAGGTCGTACACCTCAAGATCAAGCTCGAAATTGAGACGCAAACTCCTCGGGTCGAGGTTGGCACTCCCGATCAGACTCCAGCTCCCGTCCACTACCATGAACTTGGTGTGCACGAAGGGGGGCGGCTGGGAAAAGATGCGCACGCCGTGCTGCTGCAGCTCCCAAAGGTAGGACCGGCTCGCCCACTGCACAAAGGGGAGGTTGTTCACTCCGGGAAGCACCAGGGTGATCGATACCCCGCGCAGCGCGGCGGTAACCAGCGCCGCTATCAGGGCCCGGTCGGGAATGAAGTAGGGGGTGACGATGGCGACCCGCTTCCTGGCGCAGGAGATGGCACCCAGTATGATCCAGTGCAGCTTTCTGAACTCCTTGTCCGGCCCGTCACTGACCGCACGGACCAGAGCGCTCCCCGCCTCGGGCACCTGCGGAAAGTAGCGTGCCCCGGTCAGTTGTTCCCCCTTGGCGAAACGCCAGTCCTCAAGAAAGGTGCGCTGCAGGTCGGCCACTGCGGGCCCGGTCACCCGGAAATGCAGGTCCTTTACCAGCGGCGCCGGACCGTTGACCAGGTGGCGGTCGCCGATGTTCATGCCGCCGGTAAAGGCGAGCGCCCCGTCCACCACCAGGATCTTGCGGTGGTTCCTCAGGTTGAGGTAGCCGCCGGGCCGCAGCGGCAGGAAACTGCGAAACTGCACCGCCGCCCCCTTCAACAGTTTCTTTGCGGTGGGGCGGGAATATTTCTCCCCCAGGCTGTCGACGATGACCCTAACCTCTACCCCGCGCTCCGCCGCTTTCTTGAGCGCCTCCACGAAGAGCCTGCCGGTGGTGTCGCCGTCGAAGATGTAGGTGCAGAGATGAACGGAGGATACCCCGCTCTCGATGGCAGCCAGCATCGCCGGGTAGGCCTCTTCGCCGTTTTCCAGGGGAACAATGCTGTTGCCCGGCGAAAGGTCCGTGCTGACCACGCGATCGGAGAGGCGTCGCAGCTCTTTTAGATAGGAGAGATCGGCAGGAAGTGGTGCGGAAACCGCAGAGGCGCCGGGAACCTGCCAGTGCAGAGCCTCACCCGCCTCGAGTTGCCAGCGCTTGGCCCTGCTGTAAATCCGGTTCACCCCCATTCCCCAGTAAAAGAGGGGACCGAAAAGCGGAACCGCAACACAGGTAAGGATCCACCCCAGTGCCGAGCGCGGATCCCGCTTGTTGATGAGCGCGTGCCCCGCGGAGAGAATCGCGAGGAGCACCAGCAAACCGATGAGCACACCATTTAGAACGTGGTCCAAGGTCCCCCCAGACGGGAAACGTAGCAAGTGGATTTTATCGGGCAATTTGGCAGCCCGCTGTCGGCGGGATTATGGAGCAGATGAGGGCAAATTACAAGGAGATGCCGTACTTCTTCCGGCGCGTCCCCGTCTCCACAATCTAAAAAGGGGAAACGGCACAGCTGCCGCTCCCCCCTAAACTGCTACGAATCGCTCTCGGCCGCCCGCTACAGCAGGGAGTACGGCTCGGCGCGCCTGGTCCAGGCGCTCTGCGGATACTCGGCCAGCAGCTGCTGATAGGTTTCCTTGAGCGCTGCGACCGCGTGGCTCGACTTGTAGCGCGCCACCCCGCGCAGATAGACGGCCTCCGGCGCCGCGGCGCTTTTCGGGTAGCCATTCAAAAGGGTGTTGAGTTGGATGACGGCCTCGTTGAACTGATCGTTTTCGATGCCGACCTTCCCGATGCCAAGCAATAGGGACGCGACCATTTCGTCCGGCGGAATAAAGCCCACGGTGCGCTGGTGCTCCTTGCCGTAGTAGTCGAGGATGATGAGGGTCGGGGTCCATACCACCCGGAAATCCGAGGCGAGGGTCCTGGCGCCGACCTCGGCACGCAGCGGAATCATGCGGTCCGTGATGAAATTGGAAACCTCGAGAGCCTGAAAAGTCACCGCATCCATCTGCTTGCAACCGATGCACTCGGGGCTGGAAAAATCAAGCAGGACGCACTTCTGCTCAGCTTTTCCCCGTGCCAGCGCCTTACCCATCTCCGTCTCCCAGCTTATCATGGCAATCCTCCTAATTGAGTAACACGTTCCAAACTTAAGAGTAGCCCTGCTTTTAGGCATGTCAAGTCCCCTAACAGCTTGCAGTTTTGGGCAAAATGCTTATAATGAAAAGCAGCTTCGCCCAGATCACAGGTCCCAAAAAGGAAGTAACTTGTCCACCAAGAACCCGCGCCGCGCAGCCTTCGACATTCTGCTCCGGATTGAAAAAGAAAAGTCGTTCGCAGATATCCTGATCGATCACGAGCTTTCCAAGGATTTCATCAAGGGGGCCGATCGGGGTCTTTTAACGGAACTTGTCTACGGCGTGCTGCGCCGACAGGGGACCCTCGACCACATTATCGGGCAGTTCTCCAAGCAGCGCCCCGAGAAACTGGAGCTCTTCGTCCTACTGCTACTGCGCCTGGGAGTATACCAGGCGTTCTTCCTGGACCGGGTGCCGGTCTCGGCCGCAGTCAACGAGACGGTGAACATCGCCAAGGAATTGGCTCCGCGCGCGGCCGGCTTCATCAATGCCATCCTGCGTAGCGCCGACCGCGGCCGCGACACCATCACCTATCCGGACCGGGCGACGAGCCCCGTCGAGTATCTGGCGGCCCGCTACTCGCATCCGGCCTGGCTCACGGCGCAGTGGTGCAAGCAGCTGGGTACCGATGACGCGGAGGCGCTGGCCGCCGCCATGGCGGAACCGCCCCCTTTCACCATCCGGACCAACACGCTGCGCATCTCCCGGGAGGCTCTGCTGGAGCGGCTGGCTCAGGAAGGGGTCAGCTGCAGCCCGACGACCTGGTCGGCAGACGGCATCCGGCTGAACCAGTCCGGCGCCATCACCAGGCTCCCCTCTTTCAAGGAAGGGCTCTTCACGGTACAGGACGAGTCCTCCCAGCTGGCGCCGCTCTTTCTCGCCCCCCAAAAAGGGGAACGAGTATTGGACGCCTGCGCGGCACCCGGCGGGAAGACCACCCAGATAGCTCAGCTCATGGAAGACCAGGGCGAGATCTGCGCCTGCGACGTCAATCATAAGAAGCTGCGCCTGATCAGGGAGACCTGCGACCGGCTCGGCATCAACGCGGTGAGGACCTTCACCATGGACGCCACCGCCCCCTCCAACGCGGTGAAGGACACCCTTTTCGACCGGATACTGGTGGACGCCCCCTGTTCGGGCTTGGGTGTCATCAGGCGTAACCCGGAAGGGAAATGGTGGAAAACCGCCGAGGACATCGGTCACCTTGCGGTGACCCAGCGGGAGATTCTGGAAAACCTCTGCAAGTACCTGGCGCCGGGTGGGACGCTCCTTTATGCCACCTGCTCCACCAGCCGCCAGGAGAACGAAGATGTGCTGGACGCCTTCCTGGCCCGGCACCCCGAATTCCAGGTCGAGGACCTGCGTCCCTTGTTTCCCGGATTCGCCCCTTTGCTGACCGAGCGCGGATTCTTCCGGAGCTGGCCGCACCGCGACGGCATGGACGGCTTCTTCGCAGCCCGTCTCAAAAAGTCCGCCTAGCAAAATCATGCAAAATACCGAGCCAGGAGTTGTCATGAAAAAGATCGCACCATCCATACTCTCCGCCGACTTCGCGCGCCTGGGAGAAGAGATAGCAGCCATCGAGGCCGGGGGCGCCGATTATGTCCACATCGACGTCATGGACGGCCACTTTGTCCCGAACATCACCATCGGTCCGCTGATAGTCCAGGCGGTGCGCCGCGTAACGGCGCTGCCGCTCGACGTGCACCTGATGATAGCTGAGCCGGACCGCTACATCGCCGACTTTGCCAAGGCCGGCGCTGACATCATCGTGGTCCATGCCGAGGCGACCAATCATCTGCACCGCACCGTGCAGCTGATAAAATCGCTCGGCAAAAAGGCCGGCGTCTCGCTCAACCCGGCGACCCCGCTCAACGTGCTCGACTACGTGCTGGAGGAACTCGACCTGGTGCTGCTGATGACGGTCAACCCCGGCTTCGGCGGACAGTCCTTCATCGAGGCCTGCCTGCCCAAGATTCAGACCTTGCGCGGAATCATGGACCGGCGCGGGATCGAGGCAGAGTTGGAGGTCGACGGCGGGGTGAAGACGGACAACATCGCCCGCATCTCCCACGCCGGTGCCGACGTATTCGTGGCGGGAAGCGCGGTTTTCGGAAGTCCGGACTACGCCGCCACCATCGCCGAACTGAAGAAGAGGGCAAAGGAGCCGGTACTCTGAGCGCCCCCCAACGCCCAGAGCAGGTATATAGCGACCCAGCGGTCATCAGGGATATACTTAAGGGCGCTCTCGCGGCGCGCCAGCGGGTCCCGATGCAATCCGGTCCGGTCCCCGCGGCCGTGCTGCTGCCGCTTTTCCTGAAGGACGGTGAGTTCCATCTCCTTTTCACCAAGCGGACCTCGCACCTCACCCACCATTCCGGCGAGATCTCCTTCCCCGGCGGGGTGTGCGAGGCCGAGGACAGGGACTCCGCCGCCACCGCACTGCGCGAGACCTGGGAGGAGATCGGCATCCTCCCTTCCGACGTGGAGGTGCTGGGAGAGCTGGATGACTGCCATTCCATCCACAACTACCGGGTCACCCCGCTGGTCGGCATGTTCCCCGCGGATTATCCCCTTACCGTCAACGACTCGGAAATAGAACGGATCATCGAGGTACCCCTCTCGCACTTCGCCAAACCCGGGGTATACCGGACCGAGGACTGGCAGTGGCAGGGGAAGCGGCGCGCCATGCACTTCTACATGCATGGGGAAGATGAAATCTGGGGGCTTACCGCGCGGATACTGAAGCAGTTTCTCGATGTGCTGCGCGGTGAGGAAGACGTCCGGGAGGAGGAGTTCAGCGAGCCTGCCGACTTCGACTACTCGCCCAACGACTGACAAGCGGCGAGCCCTGGCATCATATTCCGAGCAGGCGGGGGTAAGGACAGATCGGGCGCAGCGGACAGCCATCGCAGAGCGGTTTTGTCCGGCAATGGCGCTTGCAGTGCTCGACGATCAAGGCGTGAAACTCGTTGAATAGCGCGCTGTCGTGCGGTAGCGCGCCCATGAAGAATGAGCGCACCTGCTCGTAACTGTCGGACTCCCGCACCAGTCCGAGCCTGGAGAACAGTCTCCTGGTGTAGGCATCCACCACGAAGGACGGCTTGCCACCCGCGTAGAGCAGTATCGAGTCACAGGTCTCCCGGCCGATCCCGCGCACCCCGATGAGTTCCTCCCGAAGAGCCCCCCAATCGCCGCTGAACATCGCATCAAGATCGCCATGCCCCGCCAGCAACCAGCCGATGAAATCCTTCAGTCGTGCGCTCTTAACATTGAAAAAGCCGGAGGGGCGGATCAGATCGGCCAAACGCTCCTGATCGATCTCCCAAAGGGCCTGGGGCGAGAGGAGTCCCTCCCGTTTCAGGTTGAAGATCGCCTTTTCCACGTTGAGCCAGTTGGTGTTCTGGGTGAGGATGGCGCCGACACAGACCTCGAACGGGGTCTCGGCCGGCCACCAGTGGAGCGCGCCGTAGCGCTTGAGGAGGGTGTCGAACACCTCCATGAGGAGGGTTTTGAGGGGATCTTCCTGCAACGTTCACTGTCCTTGTCGGAAGCCGCCCGGCGGTACGCCGGTAAGAGTGCTTAAGGAGTCTCCTCCAGGTATTCCCGGGAGTATCTGACGTAGTTTCCTGCAGAACGGCCGAGCCAGGCTACTTCTGCGGGAGTGAGGTCGCGCTTGTATTTCGCCGGCGACCCGACCCAAAGTGTTGCCGGAGGGATGATGGTACCCTCGGTCACCAGGGCTCGGGCACCGACCAGCGCTCCCTTGCCGACCACGGCATGGTCCATGACCATCGCCTGCATCCCGATAAAGGCTCCGTCCTCGATGGTGCAACCGTGAAGGGTGACACTATGGCCGACCGTCACATCGTTTCCTATGACCAGCGGCGCGCCCGGGTCGTCGGCATTTTTCTTGTGCGTCACGTGCAACATGGAAAGGTCCTGGATGTTGCTGCGGTCACCGATGCTGATGGAGTTCACATCGCCACGGACCACGCAGTTGTACCAGATGCTCGCCTCTTTCCCGATGCTGACGTCGCCGATGACGACGGCCCCTTCCGCAATGAAGGCGGAGTCGGCAATCGTTGGAGAAATTCCTTTGAATGGACGGATCATGTCTCTTTGGCTCCTTTAAAGCGGCACCGGCAGCCTCTTCCTTGTGAAAAGCTTCAACGTACGCAAAGGATCATGCAAAGGGTAGAGACGCATTGCATGCGTCTCAACACTGTGGCTGTCAAGAAAACGCCTCGGGCCGAGACGCATTCAATGCGTCTCTACACAGTCCCAAACCACCAAGTAGCGATCCCTCGCCACCAGGTAGCGATCCCGCGCCACCAGGAAGCGATTTCCCGTTGACCACAGAAGATTACACATCCGGTTGGCGAGTCTGCCCTTTAATCCCTCGGTATGGCGAGCATCCGCTCCAGCGCCCGCTTGGCGGGAATCCGGACCTCTTCGGGAACCTTGACAACCGGTTGCATGGTGCGCAACGATTCCAGCACGTCCTCGAGCGAGGTGAGCTTCATGTTGGGACAGACCAGCGCCGGGGAGGCCAGGATGAATTCCTTGTCCGGGTTCTCCAGCTTCAGGCGCCAGAGAATTCCCGCCTCGGTGCCGATGATGAAGCGCCGGGCACTACTCGTCCTGCAGTAGTCGTACATCCCTGTCGTGGAGCAGACATGGTCGGCAAGCGCCACCACCGCGGGATTGCACTCCGGATGACAGATAAAGGGCGCATCCGGGTTACTTTGCTTGAGCGCCTGCACGACCTCCGGCCGTAACCTCTCATGGGTCGGGCAATACCCCTCCCAGAGGTGGAAGCGCTTGTTGGTGAAGCCCGAGATATAGTGTCCCAGGTTTCGGTCCGGGGCAAAGATGATCTCGTCGTCGTCAAGCGACTGCACCACCTTCACCGCGTTGGCCGAGGTGCAGCAGATATCGCTCTCCGCCTTCACGGCAGCCGACGAGTTGACGTAGGTCACCACCGGCACGCCGGGAAGCCTGGCCTTCAGCTCCCGCAGCGACTGGATCGTGACCATGTCAGCCATCGGACACCCCGCATCCAGCCGCGGCAGCAGCACCGTCTTTTCCGGGGCCAGTATCGAAGCAGACTCCGCCATGAAGTGCACGCCGCAGAAGACAATGACTTCCGCGTCGGTCCTGGCCGCCTCGATGGAAAGGGCGAGCGAGTCTCCGGTGATGTCCGCGATCTCCTGAACCTCGTCGCGCATGTAATTGTGGGCAAGGAGGACGGCGTTGCGCTCCCTGAGGAGTGTCCTGATTTCTGACTGTATTGAATGCTGCTCCATGTGGGTCACCACCAAGGGATGTTTTAAGAAGCCAAATTTACTGTAAACAGGACCGATAGTAGACAATGTTCAGGTTCCTGTCAAACCCTTTAAGACAAAGGATAAGTGAGCTTGACACCTGACGCCAAAACCTCTATTATTTTTCTAACAATTTTCTGATCCAGCCGCGGAGGATCTCCGCAGGAAAAAGCGAGGTAGCAAGTATGTTTGGTATCGGGATGCCGGAACTGATTATCATCATGGTCATTGCTCTCATAGTAATTGGCCCTCAGAAACTTCCGGACCTCGCCAAGTCACTCGGCAAGGGGCTCGCCGAATTCAAAAAGGCCACCGAGGACTTCAAGCAGAGTATCGACACGGAGACCAGAAGTACTGAGGAAAAAGAGCATCTGGCAAAACTCGCTGCAGCTAAGGCGCAGGCCGAAGCGGAACGGCTGAAGGAAACCGAGGAACTGCGGGCCAAGGTGGAGGGAGTGGAGAAACCCGCCGAAGAGGTGAAGCTCGCTGAAGCCGCGCACGCCGAACCGGAGAAAAAGACCGCCTAAATATACCGAGTTAGCACGGGAAAAGGCGGGGCCACCCCGCCTTTTCCCGTTGTACCTCAGAGCCCCCCCCCACATCCCTGTCATCCCCCCAGTTACCTCCGGAATATTCAGCTTTTAGTACTTCACCTGATCCAAGCTCCCAATCCCGTTTAT
>Ga0209123_1001107_pt1 | contig 28691 bp, 19 predicted proteins | sample BarGraIncu00431A_FD_184500 | JGI IMG/M metagenome (GOLD analysis project Ga0209123, IMG submission 184500) | Arctic peat soil microbial communities from Barrow, Alaska, USA - Barrow Graham LP Incubations 004-31A (SPAdes) (version 2) | ecosystem: Environmental > Terrestrial > Soil > Wetlands >...
AATTCCAGATAAAGGGAAAAACTATTTACCGACTTTTATTCTCAACCGATACCGAACAAGCTCCCATCGACGTTGTCGATATTTATCACACCCGTTTCCAAATAGAATTTGGATTTAGAGATGCAAAGCAATTCGCAGGTCTTGAAAATTCGCAGGCAAGAAGTGGAAATAAGCTTAACTTTCATTTCAATACGGCCTTAACAACCATAAATATAGCCAAGATAATGCAACTGAGTAATCCGGAAACACGTGAAAATTCATTTCCCATGACTACTTATAAGATCTTGTTTCATAATACCTTGCTACTATCAAGATTTTTCCGTCTGTTCGCCATTAACCCGAACTCAATCAAAAATCATCAGCATGTCAAAGAACTATTGAATTTCGGCACTATGGCCGCTTAAATGTCGTCACTTTTTGAACGAACTATTGATTCATGTGCCAAGTAGATCGATATTATGTTATCTATATTGATCTTTTGAAAACGAAGAAGCAATTTTTTTAAAGAAAGCACCGAAAAAAAATAGTTTGAATGTAATTCATCATCAATTCTTCGGGGAAATAAAACACTGATGGCAAAAAAATAAAAATAAGGTGACTTTACAGACAGACTCTAATTAAGTCCTTTATCGGACAATCACTTGAATATTCGCCTTTAATAAACTTCTCTTTCGGAGAATTGCATTGTGATAACATCAATGCAATTAAGATAAACAGAAGATTGTACTTTTTCATACGAAGATTATTAAATTTTTATCTGTGCTTCCTGATTTTTCTCGTGCCTGGCCATTATAAAATTAATTGGGTCCTTATCAAATGGGGAAAAAGTTTTGTATTAAAGTTCCTTATAACTGATCAGTAATGAACCAGGCTTGTTGGGTATTGAGATTTCAATGCCTTTTAATAATTCGGCACCTGGCACTTTTGTTTTAATTTCATAATCCTCATAATAGACTTCATAAGTTGCATTTTCGTCGAGTCTATGCAGTTTTACAGTTATTGTTGCATTCTGGCAATCCTGCCTCCTGAAAGCAAATATTACACCGTCATTCGACTTCTGCCTGTTCAACTGATAAACCATCCATGCATTATCACCTGTCATATATCCTGTAAGCGGATAATAATCTTCATAAAAATATGGACGTAACCTTTTAAAATCCTGAAAATATTTTTGAAGTTTCTGCATAGTATGTTCCTTACTGTTTATATCCCAGTTTATAACCATTGCACTGCTCATATTTGAGCGAAAATGATATGGTGATATAGTAAAATTGCCGGTTCCATTAAGAGGGAGATAAAAATTCAGGCCATATGTATGACATTGAGAACCGTTTGGCTCTCCATAACTATAATCGGTTCGCCACAAAGGAGAACTCCGCGAAACCGTCTCCAGGTCAATCCGCCGTCCACCGCTGGCACAATTATCGATAAGAAGATTGGGAAAACGTACTAACAAGCTGTCCCAGAAAGCATATAAACCTTCAATATGCCTTATTTCAGAAATGCCTATACGATCAGGCTTATCATTTGCTTCCCAATAAGGCATTGGATCAAAGTTGAAATCTTGCCTGTAGTAGTCGATCCCTTCCTTCTTAAGAAAATCTGAAATGTAATCTGTCAGCCATAACCTTGCATCGTTATTACCAAGGTTAAAAAGAGAATTATTGTTTCCTGAAAGTTTAAGTAACCAATCCGGATTTTTATCTACAAACAGAGTTCCGGGTGTAACTCGTTCAGGCTCAAAACATAAAAGAAATTTAGCACCTACCTTATGAGCTGCATCTGTAACCGGTTTTAAGCCGTTAGGGAAATTTTCGATATTAGGAGTCCAATTACCGACTGACGGCCATTTCCCGTTACAAGAATACCAACCGGCATCAAGACAGAACACTTCCGGAACGATATTGAATTGTTTGTGACGATTAATCATGGCAACAGCAAAAGACTTTGTTGCACATGTATGTTCATTACAGGGAGGTGGACCTTCGCGGGCAAGAAAAGTCGAAAATGGTAATTCTGCATTTTTGCCATTTATTTTGCGGGTGTGGTGTGCCAGAATGAATCGTCTGAATTGGTTGTGACCGGTCATTCTGTCTTCGCCCTGCCAGAAGAGCAGACAAATTTTTGGTGTGCGGATTTCTTCACCAGGTAATAAAATCAGCTTCATCTTTTCCATACCTGATTTAAGGAGAAATGATTTTTCATCCTTTTTTTGAACATCAGCATACCATTTCCCCGACCAGCCTATTGCCACCACAATAACACTCACAAACGGTGTTCCAATTGAATCGGTAAGCAAAATGCTTGGACACTCCAAGATATCAACAACCCAGATTTATGCTAAAGTGATAGAGAAAAAAGTTGGTGAAGATATGAGTCGGTTGAAAGAAAAATTGAAAGTAAGAGGAACATCATGAAATTGGAGTTGTCTTGAAATTTTCTAATTGAGGAGTTTACGAAGCATGCATAATAACTACAAAGCACTTATCCATAACTATTTATTCTGGAATATTTCCAACTGGAAATTAAAAGTTACTGAATACTCTTAATAACTCTAGAATTTGTATTAGTTTTGAAACACTAAATAGCACTAAAATTCCAAACTTACGAAAGAAAAGCCATTTATACAGAAAGAATTAAAGGAGGACGATAACCTCTGGAGACGATTTAAGGAAGGTAATGATCATGCATTTTACCTTCTTTACGATCAGTATGCTGATAATCTATATAAATACGGAAGCCATTTTTCAAAGGATAAAGACTTTATAAAAGATTGTATTCATGATCTTTTTCTTGACCTGTACAAATACAGGAAAAAACTTTCCGAGACCGATAATGTTCAGTTCTACTTATTCCGGTCTCTACGCCGGATAATTCATAAGGAACAGGTTAAGATGATCCCCATTGTTTACGATAAAATGAGCTATTCCCCGGACGATAACCGGGATCTCTCCTATGAAGATTCACTTATTGCCGCAGAAACAGAAGCTGAAAATCATGGAGTGTTGACCGAAGCAATGAAAACACTCCCGAGCCGGCAACGGGAAGGACTTTCGCTCAAATTTGAACATGACCATTCCTATCCTGAAATCGCTGAAATCATGGGCATTTCGGTAGAGTCAGCCAGGACTATTATTTACCGCGCATTAAAAGAACTTCGAAAGTGTATGGAAGAGAAAGTTCATTCCATTCAACTGTTGTTTTTCCTTTCCCGTTATCCGCATCCATGAAATGCAATATTTTCAAAAAAAAAATTGTTTTTCTTGTCTATATTTTGAATGTTTTCTTCTTTCTGTAAATAAAGAGGAAAGTCAATGCCTGGAAAGCCAAAAAAACGAGCCGAAGAACTGTTAGCCGAAGAAAAATTTTCCGAAGAACTTTTATCGCAAAATGCGAAAGATGGAAATATCGACGAAAATGAAATCCGGATTGCCCGGAATATCTATTCTTCTCTGCGCTCTTCGGGTAGTATTCTGAGTAATTCGGAGAAAGAACAAACAAAAAATCAAATCAGATCATCTGTCAGGAAGCTTTCCATGAAGAGGCTACTTGTAAGGTGGTCGGTCGCGGCCACTATATTACTTGCGGCTATTGTGACTTCCGTTGGGTATTTGCGGATCAATTCAACGACTGAGATTGTCAGTTTTGCGCAGACGCTGAATCATGTCAAAGCAGAGAATCACACGCGTATTATCCTTCAGAATGGAGAAGAGGTCCTAATAGAAAAGGCGCAATCTCAGATCAGGTATGATGCCAAAGGTGAAAATATACTCATCGATTCAGGCCAAAAAGTTGTTCAGAAGACAAACAGCATAAAAGCCATTTTTAATACGGTAATTGTCCCCTACGGAAAACGAACCCAAATTACGTTGTCAGAAGGGACAAAAGTTTGGTTGAACTCCGGCTCAAAACTGGTTTATCCTGCAGTATTTACGGAGAACAAGCGTGAGGTTTACATCGAAGGAGAGGCAGTGTTTGACGTCACTCATATTAAAGACCGGCCATTTTTTGTAAGTACAAGTGATTTTGATATTAAAGTATTGGGAACGGTTTTCAATATAAGCGCTTATTCCGATGATAAATATTCGAGTACAGTTCTGGAGAAGGGAAAGATAGAGGTCATTTGCAGAGGAGCGTCTGTTTTGTCGCATGAAAAACTTGATATATCTCCAGGGGTGATGGCTGTATTTGACCGTAATAAAAGAACCTTTGAGCAGCACCAGGTGGACCCGCAAAAATATTTGTCATGGCGCGAAGGATATTTGACATTCAACAGTGAAAAGCTGGAAAATATCCTGAAAAAATTAGGCCGTTACTATAATATTGAAATGGTCATTACAGATCTTCAGCTGAAGAATGAAACCTTCTCCGGATACCTTGATCTGAAAAATTCATCCGAAGAAGTGTTGTCGGTAATTAATGAAACCACGTCGTTCTCCTGGTCCATTGATGATGAAAAAATAGTTATTAACCCAAAATAAAATGCCTATGCAAGATCAGAACTAATGAAAATGCAAAAAGCTCGCAGATGTTGCAACCATCCACAAGCTTTAAAATTTAATTTACATCGCCTGACAGCGATAATTATAAACTAAAAGAAAGACAAATGTATGAAAAAAAATAACGCATGGAAGAGTTATATCCATCAAAAAAAGATTTTTACGAAAGTTTTTATGGTTATGAAAATAACAATATTCTTTCTCCTCATTGCAATTAGCAGCACTTTTGCTAAATCTTCATATTCTCAAAATACGAAACTGTCACTCCGTTTGGAGAATGCGACGATTCAACAGGTTTTCGATGAGATACAGAAGAAAAGTGAGTTTATTATTTTTTACAAAGACAACCAGGTTGATCTCAACCATCGATCAAATGTAGATGCTGTTGAAGCCACGGTCGATCAGATTTTAGTTCAGGCGTTAAAAGGCACTGACCTGGGATACAAAATTATCGATCGGCAGATTGTGATTTTGGCGGCAGATATGAAAGAATCACCATCTGTTATCGGGTCTGAAACAAAAGCGGAGCAAAGGAAAGACCTCTCAGGAACAGTAAAAGACAGCAAAGGACTTTCTATACCGGGAGTTAGCGTGGTAGTGAAAGGCACTACTATCGGAACAATTACCAATTCCGATGGACAATTCAGATTATCAGTTGCAGTCGATGCCAAGACGCTCGTGTTTTCATTTGTTGGAATGAAAACACAGGAAATAGCCGTTGCCGATAAGACAACGGTAAATTTGGTAATGGAGGAGGAAGTTGTTGGACTTGAAGAAGTTGTTGCAATTGGTTACGGGACACAGAAAAAAGCAAATTTAACAGGCGCTGTTGGTCAAGTTACAAGTAAAATGCTAGCAAATCGAGCTATTCAAAATGTAGGACAAGGTCTACAGGGTGCTGTAGCGAACTTAAACATTAATACAAATCCAGGTGACCCTGGAAAAATTGGACAAGGAGCAAGTTATCAAATACGAGGTCAAGGCAGTATTAATGGAGGTGGTCCGCTCGTACTTATTGACGGTGTACAGGGAGATGTAAACCAAATTAACCCAAATGATATTGAAAATATATCAGTATTAAAAGATGCTGCTTCTGCTGCTATATATGGTGCTAGAGCCACTTTTGGAGTTATGTTAATTACCACAAAGCAAGGTTCGACTCATAAGATGCTAGTATCTATAAATAGCTCCATGTCCAGTAATTCAATAACTGATTTCCCTAAAGTAGTAAATTCTCTCAAGTATGCAGAGGTTATGAATGATGCTTCACGTAATGCAGGTATAGCAGATTATTTTGGACCGGAACAGATTGAAAGAATAAAAAAATACATAGATAATCCTGGAAGTATTCCGACAACAGTCCCCGATCCTACAGACCCATCTAAGTGGAGTTATGCCCTAGGTAATGATAATGTTAATTACATGAAAGTTTACTACAAGGACCAAATGTTTAGTCAAAAACATGATATAGCATTTAGTGGAGGTTCAGGAACAACTGATTATCGTTTTTCAGCGGGGTACCTAGACCAAAATGGTGTTTATGCTTTTGGTCAGGATGTTTATAAGCGTTACAATATCTTAGGCAATGTAAATTCGCAACTAACCAAGTGGTTAAAATTTAGATTCCAAACTATGTATAACAGAGGAGTAACCAATGAACCTTATGAATATACAAATAGTATGGGTAACTATTTTCATACTGCCTATACACGTCAGCCACATTGGGCATTTTATGACCCTAATGGTAACCCAATGTGGACATCACAAAAACAATTTTTTGAAGGAGCAAGACGCAATACGATAAATGATGAAATCAAGTTTGTAGGTGAGCTAATAATTGAGCCGGTTGCTGGATGGAAAATTAATTCGCGATATTCGTACGATAAACAATTAGAAGATGGTAGTGCACACGAATCAAAATTGAATGCATGGAATGTGGACAATACTCCATACGAAATATACAGTAGTAACTCTATGACAAGATCTTTTTCGGCAAAAGACTATAATAGCCTTGAGGTGTTTTCATCATATGATAAAAAATTTGGGGGGCATTCCTTAGTGGCTCTTTTAGGTGGGCAGTTGGAAAATTATTATGCTTCCAGTTTAGGCGGCTATGTGCCGAATCTGGTCACGGATGAAATACCTTCGTTAAATACTGGTACTGGGAAGAAGAATACTTGGGATGGAATAGATGAGTGGTTGAATTTAGGTTATTTCGGTCGTTTGAATTATAATTATAAGGAAAAGTATCTATTTGAGGTAAACGCAAGATATGATGGTACATCCAAGTTTCCACAAGGAAAACGTTGGGGATTCTTTCCTTCTGTATCTGGTGGATGGAATATTGCTAATGAGAGTTTCTTTAAAGTTAAACAGGTAAGCACTTTAAAGTTAAGAGCTTCTTATGGATTGTTGGGTAACCAACAGGTTGATAATTACCTCTTCTTTTCTAAGGTTCCCATTAATAGCAATTTGGGATGGCTGATAAATGGTGACAGACCTTATTATATAGGTGCACCCGGTTTAGTTAGTAATAATCTGACATGGGCAACTGCAAAAACTCTTGATTTTGGACTGGATGTTGCAGCTTTGAAAAACCGTTTAAGTTTCAGTTTTGACTGGTATAGCCGTAATACTATAGATATGATCGGGCCTGCAAATGCATTACCCTCAGTATTAGGTGTAGCAGTGCCCCAAACAAACAATGCAGACATGGTAACACAAGGATTTGAAGCAACTATCGGTTGGAAGGATATGATTGGCAATGATTTCCAATATAATGTTCAATTTAATTTGGCTGACTATGTTTCTGAGATTACCAAATACAATAATCCTAATAAACTTCTGTCTACATATTATGAAGGACAGAAATTAGGCGAAATATGGGGATATGAAACTGTAGGTATCATTCAGACTGATGAGCAATTGGCTAAGATGGCTGATCAAAGAACTTTCATTAATAATAATCCATGGAAAAAGGGCGATATTGAATATAAAGATATAAATAATGATGGTAAGATTTCTACAGGTGATGGCACATTGAATAATCCCGGAGACAAAAAAGTGATCGGTAATAATACACCAAGATACTCATTTGGGATTATTTCTGGTTGCAACTGGAAAGGATTTGATTTTAGTATGTTCTGGCAAGGTATATTGAAAAGAGATTATTGGCTAGGTGATATACCATACTTTGGCATTACAGGAAGTTGGACACAACAGGTTTATCAAACAACAACCAATTATTGGACACCAACACATACAGATGCATACTTTGCACGACCATATGCTACTAATGAAATAACAAAGAACCAATTAGTTCAAACTAGATTTTTACAAAACGCAGCATATGCACGTCTTAAAAATATTCAAATAGTTATACGTTACCACAGAAAATTCTTAATTCATTAAAGTTACAAAAGATAAGAGTATATGTAAGTGGAGAAAATCTATTTTATATATCAAAGGTAGATGAAAATTTTGATCCTGAACGACTTGGAGGGAGTTGGGGTAACGGAAAAACCTATCCTCTCTTCCGCACTTTCACAGCTGGTTTAAATATAGAATTATAATAATAACTAAATAGTGAATTTATTATGAAAAAAATTATTTTAATGATTTGCTTAATAGCTATATCATTAGTTATTATATCTTGCGAAAACCTTTTAGATATTCAACCTAAAGATAGCATAACAGACAAAGGCTTGTCATTTTCAAAAACAGAGATGGAAATGTATAGTAATCAGTATTATACGGCTTTACCGGGTTCTCTGTCAGGCTGGGCATGGGAATCCGATGCCGCTTCAGACAATGATGTGCCTGCAAATTATGGATGGAATGGACTGACATCCGGCACTCAAACTGTCCCTGGATCTGGTGGTGGCTGGGATTTTAGTGGTATTCGCAGCGTTAACTTTTTCCTTGAAAATTATTCAAAATCTAAAGAACCAATAAACATACAAAACAAGTATGTCGGGGAGATATTATTTTGGAAAGCGTGGTTCTATTTTGACCTGATGAAAAAATTTGGTGACCTACCATGGCTTACCAAGACATTAGATGTTGACTCACCTGAATTGATGGGAGAACGTATTTCACGTTCTATAATTGCAGACTCAATACTCAATATTTTGGATAAATCGATTGAAATGCTTCCCTTAAAAGCACAGACTGATCAAGGTCGTTTGCATAAAGATGTGGCATTGCTTTTCAAAGCAAGAGTTGCTTTATTTGAAGGTACATGGGAAAAGTATCATTCCGGTGATGTATTTAAAGGAAATGGAGGAGCAGTTATGCGTTTCTTTACTCAAGCTAAAGAGGCTGCCGAAGGAGTTATGAACCATGGATATAAAATATATACCGATTATGCTGACCCTGCATTACCTTCCGGGTTTAGCTACTGGCGTTTATTCTCGAGCCCAAGCTCAGAAATTACAAAAAATTCTGAAGTATTGTTAGCGAGAGAATACAATTATGCTCTGAATATGGTTTATTGGGGTCAGCAAATAAGACTCTCCGGTGGTCCTGATGGACATGGTATCTCAAAGTCATTAGTTGATGCATACTTATGTAAAGATGGTTTACCATCAGCTTTAAGTCCTCTTTATAAAGGAGATGAAACCTTAGCTACAGTTTCAACAGACCGTGATCCCCGCTTAAAGATGACAGTTTTAACTCAGGGAATGCCTATCAAAATTTTTAAAGGAGTCACAGACAATTTTCAGTTGCCACTGCTGACACTAACTCCCTGGCCCAATACAACTGGTTACCAGATATATAAATGGCTAAGCCCTTTTATTGCGAATGAAGATGAATCTGGTAATTACACAAGTAATGGCGTTCCTGTATTTAGATATGGAGAGGCATTGCTTATAGCAGCAGAAGCACATGCTGAATTGGGTACTTGTACACAAGATGTATTGGATAAAACAATTAACCAATTGCGAGACAGAGCTGGGGTTGCTAGACTTGCAGTTGGGGTTGGTTTTTCAGACCCTAATTGGGATTTTCCGTCACTCTCACCACTTCTTAACGAAATTCGTAGAGAAAGAAGAGTCGAACTGGCATTTGAAGGTTTCCGTACCGATGACTTATTCCGTTGGGCTGCTAATGATTTACTGCAGACGCCAAGGTTAGGTTCAAAGATTGAACAATGGAGAGGTAAACCATTTTCACCTGCATACAATGTAGACGAAGTATCAAAAACAAAGAAAAATGCTTCTGGTTATATATCTCCCTATTTTGAAAGAAAAGGAGAAGGAAAATTAGATTTTGATCCTTCTAAAAACTATTTATATCCCTTACCGATTGACCAATTGGTATTGAATAAAAATTTAATACAAAATCCGGGCTATACTAAATAGTAATTATTAAGTATAATATTCAAAACTGCTGTCTAAAATTAAATAATAGACAGCAGTTTTAAGTAATGAATAAGGATATTATAGTTTTTTAAGCTTATAATTATACAGGAGGGAAGAAATGAGTATTAAAAAGTATAATTTAGAACGTTATATATTACATCTATTATTAATAGTAGCCTTCGTCTATTTACAGGCGTGTTCCTCAAGGGAAAAGGTAATTCTCAGCTGTAAATCCGATAACGATTTATTTGTGGTATTGCAAAATAACAATATTCCTAATAAAAGATATAATAGTCCGTGGGAAGCAGTAAACGAAGCACCTGAAGGTGCGGGAGTAATGATATTGGCAGATGAATATCCATTTAAAACAACAAATTTGGGACAATCATTATTTAATGAAGCTGCAAAGAAAAAACTGCGTTTATATATTGAATATCCATCATATTTACCGAAAATATCAATAGGAGATTCTAAAGGCACACATTGGGAAAGAGCAGTAATTTCTTCGGATGCATTTGGTTCGGAATTGCAAAAACATAGAATAATAGCTATTCACGATTGTCGATATGTTATAATTAAAGCTGAAAATCCTGATATAGTTATAGCTCGTGTAGCGGGTTTTGACAATGCTGTTTACGGATTACCAAAGGAATCTTCACCAATATTAATGAAAATTTCTGAAGGTAATGCGAATGGGGAATTATTGATATCAACAACTAAGTTGAGTCAATTTATGACGGCTCGATATGCTCCTACAGATGCTTGGAAATTAATATGGAAATATGTTTTTAGATGGTTGCAGCCAGGTGTACAAGTACCTGAAATGAAATGGATTGCTCAAGTACGTCCCAGTTATAACGCAGAGGAGATTTTACCTAAAGATGTAGAAAAGGAAGCCCTCAAGCGAGGAATAGAATGGTTTTTTAATTCGCATATGATTCTTCATCCAAAAATGATAGAGCAGTATAATAAACCTACAAATGAGGGGGTTCCTTCTATGGCAAATCCAGATCTAACAAAAGATTGGCCCTATGGACACCGCATAAATAAGATGATTACTAATCCCCAAATTGGAGATGGTACTTTGGGTATAATGGAAGGTTATGATGCAAAAATACTTTTTGATGGGTCACAATTAGTACGATGGTGGAATCGAGGTGATTGTAATGGAGAAATTGCAGGAGCGATGGGGATAGCAGGCTTGGAACTAAACAATGCTAAATATTTAAAAACTGCCTCAAATATAGGCGATTGGCTCTTTTTCCATTCCTTAATGTCGTTGGGTGACCGCTCAAAACCAGATAATCCTGCATATGGATTATTTGGTTGGAATGATTCTCCGCAATATGTTGGACCTGGTTCCGGTGATGGTTTTGGTGTTTATTATGGAGATGATAATGCTAGAGTAGCTTTAGGCATGATGCTTGCCGCAATAGCACAAAAAACTGACAGATATGATAAGCGATTATTAAATCTTATAATGGGTAATTTACGTATTAGTGGAGTTAAAGGATTTCAACCGGATCGCATTGACCAAGATCCTTTAGTGAAAATCGGTTGGAAAAAATTGTTCACTAATAATAATACATCATATTCACCACATTATCAAGCTAATATGTGGGCTTGCTATCTTTGGGCTTATCAACAAACGAAATTTGATTTATTCTTAGAACGTGCAAAAACAGCTATTCGTATGACAATGGAAACATATCCGGATAAATGGGTATGGACAAATGGAATTCAACAGGAAAGAGCCAAAATGCTACTTCCATTAGCTTGGTTAGTGCGCCTTGAAAATACACCTGAACATCGCGGTTGGTTAAAAAAGATAGCAGAGGATTTATTGTCTAAACAAGATAAGTCAGGAGCTATTCGGGAGGAGATAGGTAAAGTAGGTAAAGGAGGTTGTCCACCACCAGCTACTAATGAGGCATATGGCACAGCAGAAACTCCCTTAATTCAAGAAAATGGGGATTGTGTAAGTGATCTTCTTTATACTGTTGATTTTGCATTTATTGGTTTGCACGAAGCGGCAGCAGCCACTGGGGACCTATTCTATCGTGAAGCAGAGGACAAGTTAGCAAAATTCCTGTGTCGTGTACAAATACGTAGCGAAACACATCCTGAATTGGATGGAGGATGGTTTCGTGCTTTCGATTTCAAACGATGGGAATACTGGGCATCTAATGCTGATGCAGGATGGGGAGCATGGTCTATTGAAGCAGGTTGGACACAAAGCTGGATAACTGCAATTTTAGGATTAAGACAAATGAAAACTTCAATATGGGAGATTACCAAAAAAAGTAATATTAATAATCATTTTGAAGATATGCGTAAACAAATGATACCAGATGAAGTTTTGAATAACATAAAAAAATAGATGATTATGAAAAAAAGAAAAAAAGACATTAATATTTCTATACATTTCATATTTACTATATTACTAATATTCTCTTTTAAAACGGGATTTACAGAAAGCCATAGTATTATAAATATAAGTTGCAAAGAAGATAATGACTTATATAAAACGATGTTAAACAATAAGGTGGATTGCTTTAGGTATAATACTCCGGAAGAGGCGATTAACAATGCCAAGAAGGGGTCTGGGGTAATGATATTAGCCGATGAATATCCAGAGAAAACAACATTTATAGATGCCTCCCTTATTGAAAAAGCTCGTAGTGAAAAATTGAGGCTTTATATAGAATATCCATCCTATTTGCCAGGACGGATAATGAAATCGCCTCGTCCTACATCACTTGAGCGTGTTGTAGTATCCACAGACAAAATTGAACATTTAACTAAGATGCAGATATTGGCTTTTCACGATTGTAATTATATTCCTATTTCGATGGCAAATCCACTTCTGGCAGTTGGCAAAGTTGCTGGCTTCGATCGTGCAATTTATGGTCTGGATAAAGACGCAAATTCAAGTGCAATATTATTCGAGCAGAGCGAAGATAATTTATTGGTATCAACTACCAAACTGAGTCAATTTATAACAGCACGTTATGCTCCCAAAGAAGCAATGCAGGCATTATGGACATATGTTCTAAATTGGGTTGAAGGGAATGAATCACAGAAACATCATTTAGATTGGATATTAACAGTTCGTCCTTCGTTTACTCGCGAAGAAAAACTACCAGTTAACGCTGCGCGCCTCGCGATACAAAGAGGGATTGATTGGCACACGAATGCAAAGATGTTATTAAGCGAACAGGGGTGGAAAGAATATAAGCAGTTATGGAAGTTAAATGATTCAAATATGCATAAAACTATACCTTCTGTGAATAGTGCAATTCCAATACCCAAATCTGAAGTTGGCAATGGTAATTATGGAGTTTTAGAAGGAATAGCTTCTAAGGTTTACTTAGATGGAAGTCAACCTGCACGATGGTGGCTTCGCAGCGATTCGAATGGTGAAAGTTCCCTCGCATTTGCACTAAGATGGAAAATGGATGGTGATACACGAAGTAAGTTAATTGCGGGAAATTTGTTGGATTGGGTTTATTTCGGCTCAGGATTGTTTCAGAAAGACTCAAGCAAATCAAATTACGGGCTTCTTTTCTGGGCTCCAGGAAATGCTCAAGCCCTATATCAGGATAATGATATTAAGGCTATTCTGGGCTGTATGGGAACTTCGGGGATATTGAATACAGATCGATGGGATGAAGTGCTCGTTAAAAATATTCTAGGGAACTTTAGGACAACGGGGATAAATGGATTCCGGGGTTCGCGATTAGAAAACCCTGATTTGCTTCGTGATGGTTGGCTGAGCTACTGGAAACGGAATACAATTCAATTGCAACCACACTACGAAGCATGGAGCTGGTCTTCATATCTATGGTTATATGATAAGACCCATTGGAACCCGCTTCTAGAGAAGACACGCAAGGCGATAAACATGATGATGGAAACATACCCCAATGGTTGGAGATGGACCAACGGAATTCAGCAGGAACGAGGTCGGATGCTCCTTCCTTTGGCGTGGTTAATAAGGGTAGATGACCGTCCGGAATATCGTGCGTGGTTAAAAAAAATAGCTTCCGATATTGAAAAATTTCAGGATAAGACAGGAGCAATCCGGGAAGAACTTGGAGCTTTGGATCATGGAGATATGGCTCCTCCAAGCTCAAATGCAGCATATGGTGTAGGAGAGGCTCCTTTGATTCAAGCAAACGGAGATTGTGTATCCGACCTTTTATATACGTGTAACTTTACCTTCTTAGGTCTTCATGAAGCATACGCATCAACAGGAGATGTGCAATACAAAAGGATGGCCGACAGGCTTGCTGATTTCCTTATTCGCATCCAAGTGCGAAGCGATAAACATACTGAGTTGGATGGAGGTTGGTTCCGTGCCTTCGATTACCGGCAGTGGGAATATTGGGGGTCAAATGCAGATGCAGGATGGGGAGCATGGTCTATAGAAGTAGGGTGGACTCAGGCATGGGTACCTACTGTTCTTGCCATGCGGGAGCTAAATAAAAATCTTTGGGATGTCACTCGCAAAAGTAAGGTTGCTAAATGTTTCAATCAAATTCGAATGCAAATGATACCCGATAAAATCTTTTTTTGAAAATTATAAACTTGATTAAATTAATTTTTGGTTATCATGGCAATATGTACTTAATATACATAAAATATAACAATTGAAACATTTATTAAATATCAATAAAATGCTTGAGATAAACTTAGTAAAAAAGTCGTATTGTGCTTTTTTAACACTTCTATTACTTGCTTTTCAAACGAGTGAATTGAAAGCGCAGGATTACATTATCCTCAGCTGTAAAGAGAATAATGATTTATATAAAACATTGATAAATAATAATGTAGGTTGTCTTCGGTATAACTCTCCTCTAGAGGCAATAACCAATGCCGTGGAATGTTCCGGTGTGATGATATTAGCCGATGAATATCCCGGGAAAACCACTATGATAAATTCCTCACTTTTTGTGATTGCGTCCAAAAAAAAATTGCGTTTATATGTAGAATACCCCTCGTTCTTGCCAGGAGTTAAACTCGGAATACCTCGTGTAACGCAATGGGAAAGAGCTATAGTAGCTTCACAGATGTTTGCTCCAGACTTGCAAAAGCTACGTATTTTGGCTATTCATGGCTGTCGTTTTGTGCCGATGAAAGCCGAGAATCCATCAATTGTAATGGGGCGGGTTGCGGGTTTCGATATTGCAGTATTCGGTTTGCCCATTGAGACATTTCCAATTCTATGTGAAATGCCCAAACGAAATGGCAATGGAGATTTATTGGTATCTACTACTAAGCTTAGCCAGTTTATTACCGCTCGTTATGCCCCTACCGATGCGTGGAAATCAATATGGAAAAGTGTTTTCGCATGGCTTCAACCAAATAAAAAAGCACTTGACTTAAAATGGACGCCTAGTGTGCGTCCCAGTTTCAGTGCCGGTGAGCAACTACCAGAAAATGTCGAACAACAAGCCTTAAAACGTGGAATAGACTGGTATTTCAATTCCAGGATGATTTTGACTCCCTCAATGATGGCAATATATAATCAACCGGTAAAGGGGTCGGAGCTTTCCACTTCGAATCCTGGTCTTACCCAAGATCGTATAGGCTTGAAGCCCGATTTGAATACTCCTGAAGGAGATGGGACATTGGGAGTGATGGAAGGTTTTGATGCCAAGATATTTGCTGATGGGACTCAACCGATGCGTTGGTGGAACAGAGGTGATTGTAACGGGGAAATAGCAGGAGCTATGTCAGCAGCTGGTATCGCATTACAAAATTCTAAATATCAGAAAGTAGGCGGGAATATAGGAGATTGGCTCTATTTTCGCTCAATGATATCATTGGGAGACCGTTCCAATCCGAATCACCCAGCTTACGGTCTATTGGGTTGGAATGATGTTCCTCAATATTGCGGACCCGGCACAATGAACGGTTATGAGGTTTATTACGGTGATGACCAAGCCAGGAATATGTTAGGGATTATGCTTGCAAGTGCAACTCTGAAGACTGATAGATACGACGAGCGGTTATTGAAAGGATTATTGGCGAATCTTCGGGTAACCGGGCAGAGCGGATTTCAACCCGACCGTATTGACCAAGGTTCATTAGTACAAAACAAATGGCGATACTATTCTACTTTGAATAATGTCAGTTATTCAGGTAATTTTCAGGCTTACATGTGGGCATGTTATCTTTGGGCATATCAACAAACCGGTTTCAATCTATTTTTAAAGCGGGCAAAGACTGGTATTAATACTATGATGGAAGCTTATCCTCATCAATGGGGAGTTACCGGTATGCAAATGGATAGAGCAAGGATGGTGTTACCTTTAGCATGGTTGATACAAGTTGAGGACACTCCCGAACACCGTTCTTGGTTGCGAAAGGTGGTGGACGAAATGACTCAAGATGCAAATTTTGGAACTATTCCCGAAAGGATAGAGACTGAGGTAAGTAACTACGGTAAGGGACATTATAAGTCTCCCATGTCCAACGAGGCTTATGGTACAACTGAATCTTCAATTATTCAAAAAGATGGAGACCCTTGTAGTGACCTTTTGTATTCTGTAAATTTCGCTTTTATAGGACTGCACGAAGCGGCAGCAGCCACTGGGGACCTATTCTATCGTGAAGCAGAGGACAAGTTAGCAAAATTCCTGTGTCGTGTACAAATACGTAGCGAAACACATCCTGAATTGGATGGAGGATGGTTTCGTGCTTTCGATTTCAAACGATGGGAATACTGGGCATCCAGTACAGATGCAGGATGGGGAGCATGGTGTATCGAAAGTGGATGGTCACAAAGTTGGATCACAACAGTGCTAACGCTCAGGCAGTTAAATGCTTCGTTTTGGGATATAACCAGAAATAGAAAGATAGATAATAACTTTGACAGCTTGCGTAAGCAATTTATTTCTGATGAGGTACTCAAAAGTTTAAATTAAACATAAGTTAAAAATGAAATATTAATCCAGATTCCTAATTATCATTACTGGAACACTACTTTGGGCCGAGTTAATAAGTTCTAATCAAACAATAACGAGGAGACTTCAACCTTTGCAGAAAATAAATTTACCGATAAATGCAATAGCATTGCCTGTAGCTTTTTCAGATGATGACTTTTATACAGTTTTGATAGCAAATCTCATAAATTGTGAACCTTATTATAGATCGTCAAAGGATGAATTTAAAGCATCAATGAGAGAAGGTGAAATTAAACTTGCTGAGGAATAACAATATAATATAAATGAAACTATTTCTGAAAATGAAAAGTAATAGTATGAACTTTATACATTATAATTTAGGAAGATACCTTAAGGGAGGTTCAGAAAATCAATTTTTAGAACCTCCCTTTAATAAACAATATGAAATAATTAATTTTAATAAATAAGATAATTGTTTACCTAAATAATGATATACTTAAAAAAAAATACATGAACTTAATATTTCTGAAATGTGGATTACTAACGATCCTCCTGTCGTTCGCTATAGATTTTTCCTGTGCTTCTAAAATTTCAATCATTCCTCAACCATTAAAGCTGATAGTTTTGGAAGGGAATTTTATATTACCTTCTAAAGTTTCCTGTGAATATTCTTCCGGATGTTTGAATGAAGCCGAATATTTAAATAATGCATTAATGAAGAGATTTAATATCCAAAATGAAATCTCCTCTAAATTACCAACAAAGGTAATCTCTTTGAAACTTAGGCATGAAGAAATCTCATGTTTTGGGAAAGAAGGCTATGAGTTAAAAGTATTACCAAGTGGCGTATTTATAAATGCAGCAAAACCAGCCGGGATATTCTATGGGATACAGTCATTACTGCAGTTGATTGTGAAAAATACAGATACCCAATATTCTGTTCCATGTATTGATATTTATGATATTCCACGGTTCAGTTGGAGAGCATTCCTACTCGATGAAGCACGGACATTTCAGGGAACAGAAATTGTTAAGCAGTTATTGGATGAAATGGCAGTGCTAAAAATGAATGTATTTCATTGGCATCTTACCGACGATCAAGGTTGGCGTATTGAAATAAAAAAATATCCGGAACTGATTAAGATAAATTCTCCAGAAACACTTTCTGAGGATTTGCAGAAAGGAGATAAAAATGGGTATTATTCCCAAGAACAGATTAAGGAGATTGTGAAATATGCAGCTAAACGTCATATTACAGTTGTTCCCGAGATTGAAATGCCAGGCCATGCTTCAGCTGCAATTGCTGCCTATCCTTGGTTGGGCGTCGATAAAAACAAAATTGAAATGCCTACAAAAGTAACAGGAATCTTTTTGAACACTTATGACGTATCTGATCCGAGAACCATGAAATTTCTACAAGATATGTTGCAAGAAGTAAAAACTCTTTTCCCTGGAGGAATTATTCACATTGGCGGGGATGAGATTAATTTTTCCAAATGGAAAAATTCCAAAAATGTAAATTTTTTTATGAAAAGCAATGATATTATTACCCCCGCCGATTTACAAATATGGTTTACAAATAAGATTTCTGTTATTCTGAACAGGATAAATATCAGAATGATGGGTTGGAATGATATTATGGGTCAAAACCTACATAACTATGCAGAAAATGCGGAAAAGGACTTTAAAGTAAAACAAAGGTTAGCACCTCAAACAATTGTCCATTTTTGGAAAGGAGACTTAAAACTAATAACCGAAACTGTGACTAAGGGATATGAAGTTGTGAACTCTTATCATATATTTACCTATTTAGATTATCCATATGAGAATCTAAGTCTTCAAAAAGCTTATAGTTTCGATCCGATCCCTGATGGATTGCCATCTGAGCTTTATAGTAAAATTATTGGATTGGGATGTCAAATGTGGGGAAGCAGTGTTTGTACCATCGAGACAAAAGAAAAACTTCATAAACAGGTCTTCCCTCGTATTGCGGCTTATGCTGAGATAGGATGGACTTCAAAAGAAAATAAAAGTTTTGAGCGGTTTAAAAGTTCTTTGCCATTTCTAATCACCAGGTGGCAATCTCAAGGAATTAAATCAATTGGACCATTAGATTCAAATTGACTTATATTATTTTAAGTCCTATTTAGTATTCGTAATATGCTTAGGAATTTGGGCTGCTTTTACAGATTAATTATTTATTCGTCTGAAGGTTGCTTGGTTAAGTCAGACTATTATTGGTTAGGCCTAAATGGGATCAAAAATTGATATCGTTTGGGGGGCCTATTCTATTTTGGTCGAGAGGATTAAGTCCTTGATTGTTGGCATCTAATTATTTTAAGTTAATAAACGAAATTCATAATAAATCATTAAAGCGTAAATGATAGAAGAATACATATCAAAAGATCCAGGTTACAAACCATTTTTAATTCGAGATAATTGGCAAATTGCTAAGTTAAATTATTTGCCTGAGCTTGGAATTGGAGAACTTAAGAAGATAGAAGTTCATCACAAAACAGATGAGGTTTTTATTCTTCTTAAAGGGACGGCAGCACTGATTGCTGTCGAGAAGAAGGGAATCGAGTTAAGTTTTGATATAGTTAAGATGATAGTTTGTATTGTTTATAATATTCCAAAAGGAATGTGGCATTGTATAGCTATGAAAGAGGATGCTGAAGTGGTAATTGTAGAAAATTCCAATGCTCATTTAGGAAATTATGAATTATACGAAATGTCAAAAGATCAAAAAAAAACATTAAAGGCTGCAATAGTCTTATGTGTAAACAAATAATATTAATGAAGTATGAATGGATATGAAAGATGCTGTGCTGCAATTACATGGCAAAAACCGGATTGTATTCCGGTGGTTCCACAAAATACAGTTATGGCAATTAGCCACTCAGGTTATGGAATGATCGAGTGCTTAAGAAATCCAGAAAAACTCGCAAATGCGGTTTTAGAAGCACAAGAAGAGTTTGGATATGATGGTATTTTGTTGGGTCCCGACTCCGCTATTTTGGCAGAGGCATTAGGATGTGAAACACGATATCGGGAGGATGACTCTCCCGCTGTAGTAGGCAATATAATCGAAAAGATTGAAGATGTAGACATTCTCAAGTCCATTGATTTATCAAAAAATAAAAGAGTAAATGTTTGGTTGGATGCCACCCGAATTATTTTGGAAAAAACAAAAGGGAAAATTTACGTGATTTGTCGTGCCGATCAAGGCGCATTTTCATTGGCCACACTGCTACGCGGCACCGAAAATATGATGCTTGATTTAGCTTTGGATGTTGATCCTGCTCGAACCGCTAAGCTACTAGAGTTTTGCAATTCCATTCATATAAAGTTCGCCCGACTTATTAAAGATACTGGGGCGCATGCCACCACATGCGGGGATGCATATTGTGGTCCGGGTCTGATCGGCCCTGACATGTACGAACGGTTTGCTTTTCCTTATCAAAAAAAAGCGGTTGAATCAATTAAAAATGAGATCGGGATACCTTACAGCATACATATCTGCGGTAAGACTGGAGCTATACATAATACATGGAGTAAAACAGGGGCATCTATTTTTGAGGTGGATCATAACACCGATATTAAGAACTTGAGAGAATTTACCTTGGGGAAAACTTGTCTCTTGGGGAATTTGGACACTTCTATGTTATGTAATGGCACTACTTCTGAAGTAAAAGAAGCGTGCAATAAACTACTAAATTCGATTGACCCCTCATCAGGTTTTATACTTAGTTCCGGTTGTAGTATGAGTGCAAATACAAATCCGGAAAACGTACATGCAATGGTCGAAGCTGCACGAGATTATAAAAAATTTTAATAAAAAAAGTATGGAAAATAAAAACAATATGGTGTATATAGTCTTTATATCGTCTGTTTCAGCATTGGGGGGTATTTTGTTTGGCTATGATACCGGAGTTGTCTCTGGAACCATCTCACAAGTTGCAATCAAGTTTGAGCTAAATACTATTCAGCAAGGATGGTATGTTAGCTGTGCCTTATTTGGCGCTATCATAGGGGTTGCTGGTGCTGGAGTATTAAGCGATTACTTTGGAAGAAAGCGCACCCTCATTATCTCTGCCATTCTCTTTACTGTACTAGGTATGGGCTGTGCAATTGCTAACAGCTTTTACGAATTGGTTTGTTATCGCATTATTGGAGGTTTAGGAATAGGCATAGTTTCCATCATCTCTCCCTTGTATATTTCAGAGATGTCTATTCCAAAGTATAGAGGTCGTTTGGTCTCATTATATCAACTGGCCATTACTGTGGGATTTTTAAGTTCCTATATAGTAAACTACTTACTCCTGGATTTTGGGCAATCCAGCATTTTCGAATCTCCCCTACCTCATAAAATATTTAACACTGAAATTTGGCGAGGTATGTTGGGTATGGAAGCAGTTCCTGCCATTCTTTTTCTATCAGTACTTTTCTATATCCCAGAAAGTCCTCGATGGTTAATTTTAAGAGGTAAAGAACAAAGTGCACTGTCGATACTTTGGCTCATTTATAAAGATAAACAAGACGCAGCAAAAGAATTAAGCAACATAAAGAGTGTTGTTGAGACAAAAGAGAAATCAGAATGGAAATCCTTATTTCAACCAGGAATACTCAAAGTTGTAACTATTGGCTTAGCCATTGCTATACTGGGGCAGTTTATGGGTGTCAATGCTGTTATGTACTATGGACCTACCATTTTTCACGAAAACGGACTTTCCGATGGGGATTCTCTGTTTTATCAGGTGCTGGTGGGATTGGTAAATGTGCTGACCACTGTTCTGGCAATAATAATTATAGATAAGGTAGGAAGAAAAAAGCTGATTTATTATGGGGTCAGCAGTATTTTTATATCTCTTTTTGCCATTGCTTTTTACTTTGAGTATGGCAAAACATTCACGATTCCATCGGTGGTATTATTACTGTGTTTCCTGTTCTACGCATTTTCATGTGCTATCTCTATTTGTGCGGTAATTTGGGTATTACTGTCTGAGCTATTTCCTTTAAAAGTAAGAGGTGTCGCGATGTCAATTGCCGGATTTTCACTTTGGGTTGGTAGTTTTTTCGTAGGACAACTAACACCCTGGATGCTGAAAGCACTTTCTCCTGCCGGAACATTTATTTTATTTGCCCTAATGTGCATTCCTTATATGCTAATCGTTTGGAAATTAGTCCCTGAAACAACAGGAAAATCACTCGAAGAAATAGAAAAGAACTGGAATTAGAAATTAATACTAATGCGAATTATATGAATCGACATGACAATTTATTAACCGGAAAAGAGCGGGCACTTAGTGGTATGCTCAATAAGCGAACAGACAGGATAAGCGTACATCCTGCTATTGATGTGAGCTATGCGTCCAAACAGTACGGGAAAAATGTCGGTGAATGTTTCATCGACCCCGGACTTCATGCAAAGGCTTTGGAAAATGTATTTTCAATACATCCTGAAATAGATGGATTATACATTAATCTCTGTTTATCTCCTCGATCGATTGAAAGTACCTGGAAGGAAGGAAGTAATACCTATATTCTTGACAATGGTGGAATGACATGGTTTATTCCGACGAATGATGTAGGAACAGTATGGAAACACAATATAATAAGGATAGATGATCATCGGCTGAAAACTGAAAACCCTTTGAAAGACGGAATAATAGATACGTTTAAAGCAATTTCCAGTGAAATTAAGGACAGATATCTGGTTGTGCCCGGACTTACAGGTCCTTTTAGCCAATTGGTTTTTATGCTGGGGCTTTCAGAAACACTCTTATTAACTCTCGATCAACCCAATGAATTGAAGCAAGCATTAGTATGGCGTACTCAAAAAGCGATTGAATGGGCTGATGAATTGATAAAATTTGGGGTAGAATGTGTATGGATTGGCGAAGGTGCGGCTTCGTCAAGTATAATTTCTCCGGAAACATACTCAGAGTTTGTTTTGCCTTATGCATCAAGGGTCGTAGAACACTTAAATGCAAACGGGATTGTAACGATCATGCATGTATGCGGAGACATCAATCAATCGGTTGGAATCATTGCAAAAACCGGAGTTGATGCAATGGATATTGATTATATAGTGGACCTTAAGAATGCCCGAAATATGATTAAAAGACAAATATGTTTACGTGGCAATTTAAGTCCGATGGATCTGTTAAATATGCCATACGATAAACTTGTTGAACAATGCCAAAAAATTATACTTTCAGGAGGTTCACCTTTTGTTCTAAGTACGGGATGTTTAGTAGCAAGAGATACACCTAAAGAAAATGTTGATGCAATGGTTGTTGCATCTGTTGCCGAACAATTAAATACTTAAAATATCTATTATGCAGACAGATTTTAAAAAATTAGCAAAATTGTATAAGGATGAACTCCTTGATAATGTTCTCCCTTTCTGGTTGAACAATTCTATTGACAAAGAATATGGAGGTTATTATTCTTGTTTAACCAGGGATGGCAAAGTGTTCGATACCGATAAATTTGTATGGCTTCAGGGTCGTCAGGTATGGATGTTTTCGATGTTGTACAATAAGGTTGAAAAACGCAAGGAGTGGTTAGACTGCGCTATTCAAGGGGGTGAATTTCTCAAAAAATATGGACACGATGGAAACTACAATTGGTACTTTTCACTCACACGCGAAGGACAACCATTGACTGATCCTTACAACATCTTCTCCTATGCTTTTGCGACTATGGCATTCGGTCAGTTAAGTCTTGCCACAGGTAATCAGGAATATGCCAAGATTGCAAAAAAAACCTTCAAGATTATTCTCTCTAAAGCAGATAATCCCAAAGGCAAATGGAACAAAGCGCATGACGGTACACGCAACCTTAAAAACTTTGCATTACCAATGATTCTTTGTAATCTGTCATTAGAAATGGAACATCTGCTTGATGCTTCGTTCCTACAAAAAACAATCGATACTTGCATTCATGAAGTGATGGATGTGTTTTATCGTCCTGAATTGGGAATAGTTGTTGAAAATGTAACGACAGATGGAAAACTCTCTGACACTTTTGAGGGGCGCTCTCTGGATCCGGGACACGCTATCGAAGCAATGTGGTTCATCATGGATTTAGGCGATCGTTTAAACCGTCCCGAATTAATTACAAAAGCCAAAGATATTGCACTTCGCATGGTGAAATACGGATGGGATAAAAAATACGGAGGAATATTTTATTTTATGGACCGCTTAGGTTATCCTCTGCAGCAATTGGAATGGGATCAAAAGCTTTGGTGGGTTCATATCGAAACCCTTATTACTTTAATAAAAGCTTACCAGCTGACAGGATGCGAAGAGTCGTTAAAATGGTTCAATATCGTTCACGAATATACCTGGACACATTTTAAAGATCCGGACTATAATGAATGGTTCGGTTACCTTAATCGTCAAGGCGAAGTGTCGCTTTCACTGAAAGGCGGAAAATGGAAAGGTTGTTTCCACGTTCCAAGGGGTTTATATCAATGTTGGAAAACTTTAGACTTGTGTTGTGAAAAAAAATAATATCCCAAAAATAAAAATAGAATGAACAAAATTTATATTGGACTTGATATTGGGGGGACTTGGTTGAAAGGTGTTACTTTTAAAATTGAGAAAGGAATGCCTTTTCCTGATATTCCATCTCTTATTAAAGGTTTAACTTGTAGAAAAGTAAAGAGTCGATTGGGCACCCATGCGTCAGTCGAAGACTTTAAAGATGCATTAAGCGAATTAATACATATACTGTTAATTAAAAAAGAATTAGTTGGAGGAATAGGAATATCCACCGCCGGTATTGTCGATTATGCTGGGAAACGGGTTTTTAAAGCAGCAGGGCATTTGACGGAGCTTAAAAATAGTGACTGGATAGAGTCTTTAGAGACTGAATTTAAATGTCCTGTTGTATTAATTAATGATGCAGATTCGGCTACAATTGGCATCTCTGAATTGGGACTTTTAACTGGTAAAAAAACGGTCGGGATTATGCCCATCGGAACCGGTCTGGGATTTACCGTTTGGAGAAACGGTCACAGGTGGAGACCAGGGAAAATGCTGACACTTTTGGGAAGCATCAGAACACCGTCAGGTTTTTTTGATACAATTGCCAGTGCATCAAAGTTGGCGGCTGCTGATTTAGAAAACAACTTACTTCATGTGTTTACAAATCAGGTATACGAGAGCATAAGGCTTGAATATTTAGAAAATCTGACGAAAATTATTAATACTGCGGCTATCATTTACAATCTGGATGAAGTAATAATTTGCGGTGGTCTGGCAGATGCAGTTACTTCATGTAATTATCCTCTTGAAAATGAGCTCCGAACGCGACTTTACAATACTCCTGTAGAGTTGGATGACTCGGTAAAGGTAACTGTTTTGAAAGAAGGAAATAGACTTCAATTGATCGGGGCAATATCTTTAGCCAGAGGTGAATCTGTGGCCAGGACCAATCAGGTTTTGAAAAATTACAAGTCCATTAAAACTGAAATCCCATATCAGAAGGATATTCAGTTGCAAAATTTGTCAACGGCTGAACTCATTGAGCTTTTTTGGAAAGCGGAACAGGAAGCCGGGGAATTGCTCATGAATAGTTTGCCTGTAATTGTACGGGTAGTTGATGAAATTTCAAACAAAATTAAGCGGGGTGGACGTCTGATCTATGTCGGATCAGGCACAAGTGGGCGGATTGCGGCTATGGATGCTGTTGAAATCCCTTGTACCTATGGTTTTCCTGAAGATCGGATCCTGTGCATTGTTTCCGGTGGGATGGCTGATGCTGCCATTGAAATTGAATCAGATTTTGAAGAGGATGCAAGTGCTGTCCCGGAAATGTTACTTATGAATGTAAAAGCGAATGATGTTGTTATTGGTATATCAGCCAGCGGTACAGCCTATTACGTACAATCAGCATTGGCGTTTGCAAAAAACCGTGGAGCATACACTGTTATGTTACAAAGTGATTCTTCTGAAAAAGAATTACCATTCTGCAATGATATTATTGCTATGAACTCTGGCAATGAGGTTGTAGCAGGATCAACCCGTATGAAAGCAGGAACGGCTACTAAGAAAATATTAAATTTTATTTCATCTTCGGTGATGATAAAAATGGGGAAAGTTGCAGGTCCATATATGATTGATGTGGCCTGTATCAATAACAAGCTGATCGAAAGGGCACAGGATATTCTTGGGATATTATACAAAATGGATAAAGAGGAAGCCAATCAAAAACTTAAAGCGGCTGATATGCAATTAAGTAAAGTTATTATTGAAATAAAGAACATTCATGAAAATAAATAAATCAACCTTAAACTGGAGTGACTATGTTTTTCCAATGATCATCATTGCAATCATGTTCACAATATTGGGATTTGCAATTGGGATAAATGCATTCTTCGTGCCCTTTTTAAAAAAGGCATTTAATATTACAACTGCGATGTCTTATCTGGTAACCACGGCTACCTTTTCCGCATTTGTCCTTTTGGGGATTCCTTCAGGTAAAATCCTGGAATTAATAGGGTATAAAAAATCCATGGCACTTTCTTTTATTCTGATGTGTGTTGGAATGCTTTTAATAGTTCCTGCAGCGAAACGCTATAGTTTCCCTTTATTTTTATTTGCCTTATTTGTAAATGGCATGGGACTAACGATATTGAATACAGCCATCAATCCTTATATTACTATTTTAGGTCCGGAAAATAGTGCAGTCAAAAGGATTAGCATTATGGGAACTTGCAACAAGTTATCATTTGGGCTCGCACCAATAATTCTTGCCATATTTATGAATACTTCAGATATTCAATTAAATGATGCAATAACACCGTTTTATTTCATTTCAGCGATTCTATCTGTATTAGGCGTTTTGTCCTATCTTGCCCCACTTCCGGAGATAAAGGCGATTGGCGAAGATGAGTTTGAAACAGGAGATACGTCTGTATATGCTAACTCTAAAAGTAGTATTTTTCAATTTCCACATTTGCTTCTGGGTGCTTTGGCTATATTTTTATATGTTGGTGTTGAGACAATTGCGCTTGTATCAATTAATGATTATGCTATCGAAATCGGGTTGCCCTCACCGGAAAAATTTGCATTCTTAACATCAGCCGGATACGTTTTAGGTTATTCCCTTGGAATTTTATTGATTCCTAAATTCATTTCACAAATAAATACCTTAAAGATTTGGGCTATACTTGGAATTATTTCATCTCTGATGATTGTTTTGTTACCCGGTAATATTTCCATCTTTTTTGTGGCATCTCTGGGATTTGCCAATTCGCTCATATGGCCTGCAATTTGGCCTTTAGCTCTTGCTGATCTTGGGAAATTTACAAAAGTTGGATCTTCCCTGCTTGTAACCGGCATTGCAGGAGGTGGACTTATCCCTCCCGTTCTTGGACTATTAAAAGATTATTCATCCTATCAACAAGCGTATTGGATATTATTGCCTGCTTATGTTTTCTTTTTATACTATGCAGTAAAGGGGTACAAATTAAGATCTAAAAATGTATAATAAACTACAATGAAACAATCAATTAAGGGAGGTTCTATAATTTAAATAATTGATATTCAGATATATATTGTTGTATTTGCATTGTTGAATTCTGTATTTTAAATTCTATGAGCAAAACATATAAGTCACAAGGAAAAAAAGGATTATTCGATGAACAATTCGCTGTCTCTCACCTTTCTGAGATGGGTAATCCGATTGAGTCAATAAGCAAAGTTATTGATTTTGAGATGTTTCGTGCTATACTTGAATCAAGACTCCAATACCACAAAGAAAAGCAATGCCGGAGCCAAGCCTTTTGATGTTGTGATGATGTTCAAGATCATGCTTATTCAACCATATTATAATCTCGGAGATCAGCAGGTAGAATACCAAATAATTGACCGTATGAGCTTTAAAAAGTTTCTGGGACTGGAAAGCGGTGATAAAGTTCCTGATGAAAAGACCATATGGGCTTTTCGCGAGAAACTCACACAAATGGGGATCGTCGAAGATTTATTCATCAGGTTCCGTATTTACTTGAGAGACAAAGGTCTGATATTTAACGAAGGTAAAATAATAGATGCCAGTTTTACAAAAGTTCCAATTCAACGCAACAATAGGGATGAAAACAAGCAGATTAAGGAAGAAAACGGTGATGAACTTTGGAACGATCATCTACACAAGAAAAGCCATAAAGATATTGATGCTAGATGGACTCAGAAGAATGGAGACGATTATTATGGGTATAAAAATCACATCAAGATTGATGGGAAAAGCAAATTGATAGACACTTATATGGTTTCAGATGCTTCAGTACACGATTCAAAGGTTCTGGATATGCTGCTTACGGAAGAAGATGAGAATCAACCACTTTATGCCGATAGTGCTTATACTGGAGCCAAACAGGAACAGGCAATAATAGAGCACAAAATGAGCAATCAAGTATGCGAAAAAGGATACCGCAACAACCCGTTAACTACAGAACAACAAACTAATAACAGAATAAAGTCAAAAACAAGAGCCCGAGTAGAACACGTTTTTGGATTTATGGAACAACGCATGAGAGGATTGTATATCTGGTCTGTCGGATTACCCAAGGCAACTGGTATTTTAGGGCTAATTAATCTGACATACAATATTTTCAGATACGAACAATTGATCAGAAGAGCTGCTTAAAAGCTGTAAAACAAATATATAAGCGAACGAAAATTGGAATAATCAGATAATTTTTGTCCATAAAAGACCATAAATTAGGTCTTCCAATTGCAGTCTGAAGATTGCATAAAATACAGAAAGATTGTTTTCATGGTTTTTTATTTTTGTTGATTTGTTTTGCTTGTTGTTATTCCCTATTTCGTTTGAAATTCTGATTGAGCTTAATGCCTACGGGCATAGTCTTATCCTCAAAGACAGTATATTTAGCGGTAATACGTTCT
>Ga0209123_1001109_pt1 | contig 28678 bp, 24 predicted proteins | sample BarGraIncu00431A_FD_184500 | JGI IMG/M metagenome (GOLD analysis project Ga0209123, IMG submission 184500) | Arctic peat soil microbial communities from Barrow, Alaska, USA - Barrow Graham LP Incubations 004-31A (SPAdes) (version 2) | ecosystem: Environmental > Terrestrial > Soil > Wetlands >...
GCAAGCTCATTACATACTTTTTAGTCTTACGACTAAAATATTACTTTTTTCTAAAGTAATTAACTGGTTAAAATAAAATATTATTTCATTTCTTTACCTATTTCTCTGTTTAATTTTCAAAGACCAATTTGTTACTTGTCATCAACCGACGACTTCTACTATTTTACTAGGTATTTCTTGTTTTGTCAATTACTTTTCATAATTTATTTTTATCTAAAATTATTAAATTGTAATTAACATCTAACTTGCCAAGCCACTCGTTCGTGACGACAAAAAGTATTTTATCATATATATTAGCACATAATTTCGGCTAATAGTTATTCTAGCTAGATTATCTTCATATTGCTAATCATATATTAAAATAATTCTATATTCCTCATACCGATACACATGGCTAAGTATTTTTAACTAATTTTATCTGATAATTAAGAATCACAAAACTTTACCAGGTAGTAGCGCCTCTAATATCTCTTCTATTTATCCAAAACAAAATAAAAATCTAGCATTTTTTATCCTGCTAGATTTAATCTTATATTTTTGTTATCCATTCTATAAAGTAATAAGTGCACATTTACCACTGATTTATAACATCTATTACATAATCAATCTCTTCCTCACTCATCCCATACCACATTGGTAAACTTAACACAGTCCTAGAAATTTCTTCAGCTATTGGGAAATCCCCCAACTTATAACCTAACTCCTTATAAGCTTGTTGAAGATGTAGTGGTATTGGATAATGAATTAAAGTTCCTATTCCTTTATCTTTCAAATAATGCTCTAACTCATCCCTGCACTCTGTCCTCACAGGAAATACATGCCATACTGAATCCTTAACTAGGTTTACTTTTGGAAGAATTAATTTATTATTATTTATTCTTTCAATATACAGTTTAGCTATTCTTTGTCTATCAGTATTCCATTTATATAGATGCCTTAGCTTTACTATTAAGAACTCCGCTTGCAACTCATCCAGTCTTGAATTAACTCCTTTATACTCATTGCAATATTTAATATTAGAACCATAGTTTCTTAATGCCCTCACCTTTTGTGCCAAAATAATGTCATTAGTAAGAATAGCTCCACCATCACCTAATGCCCCCAGATTTTTTCCTGGATAAAAACTAAACCCAGCTGCATCACCAAGACTTCCTATTTTTTCACCCTTGTGCATTGCTCCATGAGCTTGGGCTGCATCTTCTATAAATTTCAAATTATATTTTATACATAACTCTCTCACTTTATCGACTTCTACAGGTCTGCCATATAAATGAACAGCAATAATTGCTTTTGTTCTTTTGGTAATAGCCCCTTCAATTTTATTTACATCGATATTAAATGTTTTAATATCAGGCTCTACTAAAACCACCTTGGCTCCAACACTCGAAACTGCTAAAGCAGTAGCTATATAAGTATTAGATGGTACAATTACTTCATCACCCGCGCCTATATCATAACCCCTTAAAATAAGGCAAAGCGCATCTAACCCATTACCACAACTTATACAATAATCAGTATTACAATACTTTGAAAATTCTTTTTCAAAATCCTCTACGCTTTGTCCTAAAATAAACCAATTCCTATCATATACTCTTTTAAATGCTTCTATAATTTCATCTCTTATTTCACTATGCATTGGTTCGAAACTTATAAATGGTACCTCCACCCTAATCACTCCCTAATATCTTTTGACAGCTTCTTGCATATAAAAGTCCTTATTCCTTATATAATCACTTTCGCTATAGTAGTCAGAGGCAAGTACTAAAAGAACGGCTCCCTCACTAAAATCATACATTTCTCTCCAAATATATGGTCCAATATATAGACCAACAGATGAATCTTCTAATATAAATTCACTCTCTTCTTTTGGGTTTTTTACCTTTATTTTCACAGAACCATTAAGACATATTAGCACTTGATGAAGTTTTCTATGTGCATGGAACCCTCTTTCAATCCCTTGAGGTACTTTTGTAATATAATATATACGTTTTATATCAAAAGGGACATCCACCATTTCCTCTATAGGTGTTAAATTACCATATTTACTATTTATATTTAAAAATTTAAGCAATGAACAATTATACATGTTGCCACTCCTAAATATTAGTGTTTGATTTAACCATTTATTTTAAATTCACACTTTTTAACCATTGCTCATATCCAATCTAAATAAACTCTTCTAAAAATTTTCTTAGATATTCTTCATCTAATCTAAAACTATTCTGATAATACACAAATGGTGTTTCCTTAGAAAGCTCCGCATCTAAAAAATAACACTGTTGTTCGAGTATACCAGCTATGTTTGAAATCCAAGGCCATTCTATGGCTTTAGGTTGTATACATATAATTTTTGCATCTTTATTAGCAAATAAAAGATTAGTAAATCCCGCACCATATACACCTGCTATTATTTCAGCTTCAGAAAACAATTTTAACTTATCAGCAAAAGACATGAGTTCTGGATAAATGATTTCATAACCTTTTTCCACAAAAATTTGTTCAACAATATCTTGATTTTCAAGTCTTGGGTTACCTGATATTCTCCTAGACATAAATAATTTTCTAAATATATTGCTTTTGGTTGATAAATTTTCATGTAATAATTTGATACCTATATCATTAAACACACAATCTTTATTTTTTACTAAATAACCTTTTTTAATCTGAAAAGGGTAAATTCCTAAATCAGAAATATATATTAATTTCTTTATGTTATAAACATATCCTGTTTTTAAAAAGATAATTTTTCTTCCCTTTTTATTTAACATCTCTAACTCTTCCATAAACTGTTGTGTTTTAAGACAAATTTCATCTATCAATATTGGAACATTATTATATTCTTCTATTCCATTTAAATAACATAATTTAGCTAACACTTCTGTATGAAAATGGGAAAAATTAAAAGAACAGCCTGATAAAAGCATTATCCCTTCATCAATGGTTTCACTCTCTTGATTATAATTAATACGAGTAATATTTTTATCTACATATATTGTATTATTACATCTTAAATCAAATTTGTTTTCATCATCCATGAATGGTAGATCATAAATACAATAAAAACACTCATCATAAATTATATAATTCGCACCAATTATATTAACATTATTTAATTCAGCTATATAAATTTCCGGATAATTAACCTCTATATAATTATTAGCTTCAGAATTTTCTCTGTAATCAGGTATATAAATTTTTTGAGAATGCTCCTTTTGTTGCAACGAATATTTAAAATTATTAATATTACAATATTCTTTACATGAAATATTTTTCAATGTTTTTTCAATACTCACCAAACAACCCCCCTATTCCTTTAAGATGTTTAATATACTTAAATTCCATTTTAGCTTAGCTTCTACTTATAGTTAACATCTTTGATTATATTTAAATAAGGCAATATTTCTTTTTCGTTAACTAGGGCTAAATCTTCATTATATATTTTATCCGTCTTAGAATCCCTATTACATGAGATACCTCCTTGTCTGTATTTAACGACATAACGTGGTAAAAAGCCAATACTACACCCATTTCTTGTTAAGTATAGCCATCTTGGATAATCCTCTAGCAACCTATATTCTTCATCATACATACCATATCTGTTTATAAGTTCTCGCTTGTAAGACATACCCGGCGAAGGTAAAAAATTACCAGCACATAGCATTCTATAACAATCTATGGGACTACCATTGGTATATTTTATATAGTACGATGTTGGCGTTGTTAATAAGCATGTCTTTAATTGTTCATCAAACTGAGCTACATATCCGGTTAATATGAGATAATTTGAGTCTAAGAAACCTTTCACAATACTACTTATAACCTCACCATCAAAGAGTACATCATCACATGCGAGGTGAACAAAATAATTACCAGTCGCTAAACTAATTGCATTATTTAAGTTCTTAACTGTTCCAACATTACTTGAATTTTGATTTATCACATAATTGACTAAATTTTCTTTTTTATTATCAATTATAAATTGTTCTATTTCAGCTCTCTTAAAATCACTAGAAAAGTCATCAATTATAATAATTTCAATAAACGGATAATTCTGCTGCAAAATTGAATTTAGACACTCATTCATATATTTAAAATTATTATAGGATAGTACCAGCACGCTAACTAGATTACTAGTATCCATAATTCAACCTCCTTGTATCTTCCTTACAATAAATATAACTTTTTAAACATTTCTAATAAATTGTTTTAATTATATTTTCAATATCTATATTTTTAATCTCCTCTTCAAAGAAATCAGCATTTAAAAATTCTTTTTTTCTCAGACCGCTAGTGACTGCTATACACCGTATATTTAATTTCTCTGCTAAAGTTGTATCATGCTCTGTATCTCCAATTACAACTGCAGTTGAAAATTTTATATCCTTTACAAATTTATATTTTTCATTATTTTCTTGGCAAATACAAATTATTATTTCATCAAAAATATCTCTAATTTTTAGGTTATCTAATTGACGATATAAGTTTTCTTTATTGTTACGCATTGTAACCAAAATTATTTTTTCAGTATAATTTTTCCATTTACTTAAAACTTCAATTACATTTGGTTTTAATTTATCATAAGAAAGATACTTTTCACTTTCAATATTTTCTAACCATTGCATAAGAAAATTATTATAAGTATTTTTGTACCTAGACTTTTCTAAAAAAACATCTCTTGTAATTTTACTTCTTTTCATATCCCAATATATATCAATCTCTAACGGTGTTCCCCCATCTTTGAGTATTATATCTTTGTAACAATTATAATGTTTCAATTTACCTTCTAATAAAGTTCCATCTAGATCAATAAAAATACAATCTAATTTTATCATATTATTCTACAACCTCTTATATTTTTTTAACTATCCTGGCTGGATTTCCAGCTATAACAACATTAGCAGGGAACTCTCCTAAAACTACACTGCCAGCGGCTACAACACTGTTATTTCCTATTATAGTTCCCTTTAATATTAGTGCATTCCATCCTACCCAAACATTATCACCAATAATTACATTTTTTTTACTTACAGTTTCTAGATCATACTTTTGCCTTGTTACTTGTTTTTCTCTTTCATAGGGATTGACTGGGTGAAAGTCAGTATCCGTTATTATTGTAAATGAAGCTATCTGACAATTTTTCCCTATGACAACACTCTTATAAGATGTTATAGAACATCCGTTTAGCATAGTATTTTCACCTATTTCGATACTTCCAGTATAACCCACAACAAATTTACATCTCGTAGACAATGCCGTATTAGAATGTTTGAAATCTGAGTTTAACACTACGTTATTTCCTATTTTGAACTTGCTTTTACTAAATAATTTAAAATATGGAAGCTTACCAAGAATACAAATATTATCTCCAAATTGAACATTCCTATATTTGATTTGTAATATAAGGTTCTTAATTTTACTTATTCTGAAAATACTCATATTCTTTTATTATTCCTTCCTTAAGTGAAGTGTGCTCTTCCCCTAAATACTTAACCATTTTATCATTATTAAATATAAAATCCTTAGTATCTATATTTTCATTCTTAACTGTAGGTTTTATAATTTTTCCAGAAACCTTGATAACTAGATTAACTAGCTCTAACATAGAAATCGATCTATTTGATGCAACATTAATTGGTCCTACATACTCATCTAAATCTATGCTTCTTATTAACATATTACAGCAATCGTTAATATATAAAAACGATCTTTTTTCTTTCCCATTCGTATAAATTATTGGTGATTTATTTTGCAGCACCATATTGATAGTTATCGGCAATATCTTTTTGTAGGCTTCTTCACCTTCACCATAAATGTGTCCAATTCTTAATATTTGCAAAATTACATTATTCTCTTTCGCCCAAATTTCTAACATCCTTTCTGTAAATAGCTTAGATTGTCCATAGAGAGAATTAGGTAATGTTAAAACTTCTTCTGTGATTAGTCCAGTAACAGTTCCGTAAACATCTATTGTACTTGTATATATTATTTTTTTTGGAATTGCAGGTAGGTTTTCAAGCAAATATTCTGTATTAACAATATTTGCAATTGATTCTTTAACTCTGTTAGCATTTAAAGAATCTTTAGGGGTAAATGCACCAAGATGTATTACAATATCAATTTTATTTATACCTATTTTATTAAAATCCTCTTTAGAAAATGTATAATCATTGTGTATTACACATTTATATCCCACTATTTCTTTGGATGTTAAAAGTATTATTTCATAATCTTTATATATGGAATTACTCTCAAATGACCTTAATAAATTTCTTCCAATAAAACCGGTTGCACCAGTAATAAGAATATTCATATTACAACCCCTGTATTGCTTTTTTAATTTCTGATTCAGTAGTTAATAAAGGTTCTCTATCCATTCCTCTTATCCATAATAGACCATCTGGTAATGGATTTATTTTATTTTTTAAATCTGGGAATTTATTATTCAGTGCTATATCAGCAAAAATTTGTGGCATATTAAGACCTGCTTTAGTGAAAAAGTATACAGTTGTAAAAAATCTTGATATATTTATCTCAGTTGGGTTTGGGAAACCATTAAAATCATAAGTCATATCTACTCCATATATTCCATTAGGTTTTTTATCAATTGATAAGATGGAATCTAATGCTACTTTATTGACAGTTTCATCTGAAAGGGTTTCACCGACTCTTGTAATTCCAGTAACTCCAGATAAAGTTCTATTTCCAAAATTCCACGAATTTCTCTTTCTTGTTTGTGCTACAACTAATTCGCCTTGATACCAAATAGACAGCCAAGTAACTGTACCAGAATCTAATAATTCTGCAGCAGTAAAACTACCCCAACCATTAAATTTATCTATCCACATTTTTGCGAAATCATAATTATCAGCAGGAAGTGCACCTTTCCCCCCGCCACCTTCAGCAGCTCTAATCCATATTTTCCCTTCTTTATTGCTTAACGTTTCGAAAGCTCTTTTTAGATCTTTTTCATTATTTATTATAATAGTTTTCGGTATTTTAATTCCTTCTCTTTCCCATATTAAACTAGACTTAGATTTATCAACACATACTTCAATTACTTCCTTAGTTGGCATATATATTTTTGTACCAGTGTTTAATATATTTTCCCTGATTCTAGAAGCTTCTCTTATTTCAAAATCATTTTGAAAATGTATTAAATCAGGTTTTTCAGTGTTTAGTAACTTTAATAAACAGCTTTTATATTTTATGTCTTCAGCATAAGGAACATAATACTTCTTAGTTGCTAATGTAAGCATCAAGTCCATGGGTTCACTACCCATGCCAATAATTTCATTCTTTTTATTACCTTCTATTAATGATTTAATAACATTTTCAGATGGTGCCCCACCAGCACCAGCTATAATAATTTTTGACATTTAATATTCTCCCTTACAATCTTGCTATATCCACACTTACAGTTTGAATTACTATCTAATGATCTATGTTTTGCTACCACTATTTATAATAAAAGAAATAATTTAAAGTTATTGTAATATATTGTTTCTAAAAAATTAATCATTTTCGTTTAAAAAAGAATCTATCTTCTGACAAAGTTTTATCCATTCAAAATTCTCTTTTGTGTAAATTTGAATGTCCCTGCATACTGTTTCCAGTCTTTCTTCATTAGAACAAACTGTTATAAACTCATTTGCAAGGGAGACATAATCATTTATAGGAGTTATACTGCCATATTTTTTATCATCAGTAATATCCCATGCAGGATCTATATCTGATGAAATTATATAGCAACCTTTGTTAGCAGCTTCTCCAAATACATTTGGAAATCCCTCACACCTTGAAGTAAGGCAGAAAATTTTTGCTTTACGGTATTCTTCCTCAATTAAATTTCTATCGTTAATTCTTCCAGTGAAAATAATTCTATCCTTTAATTCGGGATTACTATCTAAAAAATTATCAATGAACACTTGAAAGTGTGGCTCTATACTCCCTACAAGTTTCAACTTCCAATCTGTTAGCTTGCTAGCCGCTAATTTAAATGCTTGAAGCAAAATCTCCGTAGCTTTTTCATATGTTCCTAATCTTCCTACCGTGATAATTGTATTTTCTTTTTCTTCGTATTCTATATTTCTGTTAATGCCAACGTTATAATATCCATTTGGTATATATTCTACTTTTACTGGCCATTTTTCATCAAGTACTTTTATAATATTTCTACATTCCGCAGATATGAGAGTAACCTCACTCAACAATTTAGCAGTATCCTGGCCAAATACTATTCTTCCTAGCCAGTGCACATTTATGTCAAGTTTTAAATAAACTTTTCCCTTTGGATTAATTGATTTATATTTTTGTATAATTTGTAAATTGAAATCATAAAATCCTATAAGAAAAAGTACATCTGTATTTCCCAAAACATTATTAATTGAAGCGTCATCAACAATATAGTGCATTTCGATGTTTTCCTTTGTTACTTCATCGTAATTTTCTTGATTCTTACTACACAAAATGTGACTGTTATAGTTTAAATGCTTATTAAAAATCATAGTAATTACACCCAAATCTTTACATAATTCTGCATCTACAAAACTGGGCCAGTATAAAGTGAAGTTTTTTTTCATTCTAAGCATCATTCCTTTCCTTGTGCTTAAGTAACAAAATACAATAAAATGATTAGGCTTTAACCTATTACTAAAAATACATTCAATTATATTTTATTCAATGAGTAAAAAAGCGTACCTGTAATTGTTTTATAAACTCTTCTGAAACTTAGCTACATATTCATAAGATAAGAAATATCCCTTCATATCGGCGCCAACAATCGCACAAATATCATTTAATAACTTATCATCTTCTGGTGTTAATTCAGTATAGTAATGAAATACGAATGGATTGATATATCCGCACTCATCAGATATTTTATATATATCTGTTAAAGTAAAAAACTTGTTATTACTTCTATCTAAAATTGAATTTTCATTACACATGAACTTCCCATTTAATAACCCTTTTATAACTGAGGGGTGCATTAAGTTAGGAATCGTTGCAATTACATATCCCCTAGGCTTTAGAAATCTTTTTATTTCATTCAATAATTTCCAAGGGTCTTTACTTTGTTGAAGTCTATTCCCTACAATTATATAGTCAAAAAAATTTGTTTTATCACTTTTAAAACTCATACTATAATTCTCTTCAAAATCATCAGTCGTGAGCTCTATGATTTTCCCACCAAGCCTTGCTAAACATTCATTTGTCTCTATTCCATATATTTTAGAATCCGGATACATATATTTTAATTTAAGTAAGTTAGCCCCGAGCCCACAATCAAACTCAAGAATATTTAATTCCTTCTCTTTTGGTTCATCAATGCGTTGTATTAGGTCAAATTTTAATAAGCTATCTAAGTTAGAATTGAACCCCCACTTTTCCTCGAATTTTTTACGATTTGTTGCTAAAAGATTACTAAATTCAGTATAATCTTTATTAAAAGATGAACTACCAAAGTGATGAATGAAGCTGTCATTACAAAGCATCATCTTATATCCCACTTCTAAAATTCTCATGCATAAATCATCATCTTCAAAATTTCCTGGCGTAAATCTTTCATCCAAAATTCCAATTTTATTAAGAACATCTCTCTTTATAAGCATGCAAAATGCCACAAGCCTTACCTTTTCCTCCCATTTCTCGGGGTTTGACACATTATTAGCATCAGCAAATGGGATCATATCTTTAACATCTATATAAGGCACACTTACAGACTGATAATTAGAACAGTTATTACTTATAGATGCTGCTCCTCCAATTTTATCATCACTGTATATACATGTTTTAAGATTATCAAGCCACCTTGGAGTAACTATAGTATCGTTATTTAATAACAAAATATCATTTTCTTTGCCTGCTGCAGCTATTCCAATATTACACCCCTTTGGAAAACCTACATTTTCATCATTTAAAATAACTACTATATCCTTCTGACTTTTAAGCCATTCTCTTGTTCCATCAGTAGAATTATTATCCACAATAACTATTTCATAGGTATTTTCTTTTGTGTATTTCCTTATGCTTTCAACGCATTTGTAGTTATAAACAAGATTATTGTAAGTTAAAATTATTATTGAAGTCTTTCTATTTTCAATTGAAGTTTTTCCATTTTCAATCATTCTTTTATCCCTTCCTCTAACACTTAGTGCTACAAATTATGCTTCACTTACATATTATTCTTAGTATTAAAAAGTGTACCTCTTATCATTTTATTTATAAATCTGTTTCCTATTTAAAACCATTGCATACTATATACTGTAGATTTTTTTTAGGAGGTTTTTATGGCAACTATTAGTTTATGTATGATTGTAAAAAATGAAGAAGATGTATTAGGCAGGTGTCTTGAATGTGTTAAGGATATTGTCGACGAAATAATAATAGTAGACACTGGTTCCACAGATAAAACAAAAAAGATTGCAAGTAAATATACAGATAAAGTATTTAATTTCAAGTGGATTGACGATTTTTCTGCTGCTAGAAATTTCTCTTACTCTAAAGCAAAAATGGATTTTATACTTTGGTTAGATGCGGATGATGTCATTTTAGAAGAAGATATTAAAAAATTTATTGAATTTAAGCAAAGTTTAACTTTGGATGTAGATCATGTAATGCTTATGTATAACGTAGGTTTTGATGCCAATGGAACAGTTACCTTATCATATTTTAGAGAACGTTTATCAAAAAGAACAAATAATTCTAAATGGACAGAACCTGTTCACGAATGCCTAACAATGGGAGGAAATATTAAAAACGTGGATATTTGCATAACCCATAGAAAAGAACATCCGTCAGTGAAAGGTAGAAATATATCCATCTATAAAAAAATACTCTCAGAGGGAAAAGCTCTGAGTCCAAGAGGGCTTTTCTATTATTCTAGAGAATTATTTCAAAACAATCTTATTGAAGATGCAATAAAATATTTCAATGAATTTTTAGACACAGGAAAAGGCTGGTTAGAAGATAATATTAGCTCCTGTTTTGATCTTTCTAAGTGTTACAACGCTGTTGGTGATAAAAAAAGTATGCTTAAGATATTACTTAGAAGTTTTGAATATGATACTCCAAGGGCTGAGATATGCTGTAATATAGGAACTTGTTATTTTGAATCTTTCGAATATAACAAAGCTATCGTCTGGTATAAGATAGCAGCGGAACTTGATAAGCCAATTAATGGCTGGGGTTTTATATCTCATGATTTTTGGGGTTATATACCCAATATTCAGCTTTCTGTTTGTTATGACAGATTGGGTAATCGAAATGAGTCAATTAAATACAACGACAAGGCTGCAGAATATAAACCAAACTCTCCAGCCGTAATTGCAAATAGAGATTATTATAAAAGAACTGCTGTATAACTTATTATATTTTAGATAAAACCTAAATATGGAGGGAAATTTTTATGGGAGAACCTGCAATAATTAATAATAGTCCACTATCGAAATTATTCTATGCTTTTGGCAACAATTCTATAATTCTAGAAGATTATAAAATAAGCAATTTTAGTTATACCCATATTGGTACTAACACGTATATAAAAGATAATTGTTGGCTTAATATCTGTTCATATGAGAATAATAATGCACCTAAAATTGTTATAGAAGATGGCTGTCAAATAGGAAGCCGTTTTACAATTTCTATTGCTAATAAAGGTATTATAGAAAAAAATGTTATAATTGCACCTAATGTATATATCTCAGACTGTAGTCACAATTATGAAAGTATCGGCATTCCAATTATGCATCAAGGAATAACTTCAACAACAAATGAAATAGTAATTGGAGAAAACTCATGGATAGGTGTAAACGCCTCAATTGTTGGTGATGTCCATATTGGACGTGGTTGCGTAATTGCCGCTAACAGTTTTGTTACAAAAAACATCCCAGATTATTGCATTGTTGCCGGAAGTCCTGCCACAATAATTAAAATGTATGATACTATCACTGGGCAGTGGATTAGAACTCGAGGTGATAGTGAAATAAATAAAGTATTAGAGGATAGAAAAAATAACCCTTTAATATCAATTTGCATACCAAGCTACAATAGATCTGTCCAATTAGAAAAGTGTTTGAATTCTATATACAGTCAAATTGGAAATGATAGTTTATTTGAAGTGTATGTGTCTAATAATAATTCATCAGACAAAACAGAGGATGTAATTAATAAGTTTTTAAATTCATATGATAACTTAACTTATAATAAAAATGAAACTAACATCGGTCCAGATAAAAATATTGCTCTTACAATTGAAAAATCAAAAGGAAAATATTTAATTTTGCATGGTGATGATGATTATTTTAAAGCGAATACAATATATCCACTGTTGGATACTATTAATAAAAATAAAGACTCTTCTCTATTATTTATTAATGTCCTTAGTAATAAAAACGATGTCGTTAAATATAATGGCATTAATGAATTTCTACAAGTAACCTCAATAAGTGCCAGCTTTATTTCTTCCATCATAATAAAAAGAGAAGCTTTTAATAAAATTAAAGAACCTTTTAAATTTATTGATACCAGCTTTAATCAATTATATATACAATATAGTATTCTTCTAAATAATCCTACTTTTACTTTAATAAATCGTTATATTTTTGATTACGAAGGTACTAGACCATCTGGATATAATTTTGGCGAACAATTTATAAAAAATTATTTGGATATCCTATTTTATTTTATCCAATATGGACTTGATGAAGAAATTATAAATAGAGATAAATTGGAACTATTGCAAACCACTTTGCTACCTTGGTATAAACGTATTATAGATAATAAGATTGATATTGATATGGAGAACTTTGATGGTTATTTTGAAGATTACTATAAAGATGAGCCTTATTATGAGGACACTGTCAAATTATTTAGTCTTTTGAAGGCAGCTACTGAAAGTCTATAATTAGTGTGTTTTAGTTCGCTTTATTCTTAAAATACAAATTAAGGAAGCCCAACGTGGCTTCCTTAAAAATTCTTCTCTATTATAAATTAATACTTCTTCTTGTATAATGTAGTTTTTGTATTCTTTTTAATATATTCCTCAATATTTGATGCCATATAATTTATCATATCTTCAGTTATTCCAGGATAAACGCCTATCCAAAATGAATTAGTAGTAATTAAATCCGTATTTTTTAGCCCTCCTACAATTCTATAAGAATCCTTATTATTTTTATATTCTTCAAATAATGGTTGCCTTGTAATATTCCCAGCAAATAGCAATCTTGTTTGAATTCCTTTTCCCTCTAAATACTCAAGCAAATCCCTTCTATTTATGGATGGATCTTTAATTGTCATTAGAAATCCAAACCAACTAGGCTTAGATTTTTTTTCAGCTTCTGGTAAAATTAAATATTCATCTAAATGCTTTAATTTATCTTTTAAAAGCTCCCAGTTTTTTATCCTTTTTTCTATAAATTTAGGTAACTTATTTAGCTGCGCACAACCTATAGACGCTTGCATTTCTGTAACTTTTAAATTATATCCTAAATGTGAATAGATATATTTATGATCATATCCAAGAGGCATGTCTCCATACTTTATAGCGAACCTTTTAGTGCAAGTATTATCACATCCTGATTTGCAATAACAATCTCTTCCCCAATCTCTAAAAGATTCTATAATTTTATTTAAGATAACACTATTAGTATATACAGCTCCTCCTTCGCCCATGGTAATATGATGTGGAGGATAAAAGCTTGAAGTACCTATATCTCCAATTGTACCCGTATATTTCCATTCTCCTTTGAACTCATATTGTGAACCAAGGGCATCACAATTATCTTCTATTAACCATAAATTATTCTTATCACAAAATTCTTTAACTCTTTCTAAATTAAAAGGATTGCCAAGTGTATGAGCTATAAGAACGGCTTTAGTTTTTTCAGATAAGGCATCTTCTAATAAATCCACATCAATGTTATAAGTTGGTAGCGTTATGTCTACAAATACTGGAACTGCTCCATATTGAAGTATTGGAGCTACCGTAGTTGGAAAACCAGCTGCCACTGTTATAACTTCATCACCTTTTTTTATTCTCCTATCATTTAATTTAGGAGATGTTAATGCCATAAATGCAAGAAGATTTGCTGAAGAGCCTGAATTAGTTAATGAACAATATTTTACCCCTAAGAATTCTGCAAACTCTTTTTCAAATTTATCACTAAATCTACCCGTAGTAAGCCAAAAATCCAAAGTAGCCTCAGTAAGATTCGTCATTTCCTCTTCATCAAAATATCTTCCTCCATAATTTATTTTATTACCCTCTTTCCACTCCTCCTTATTTTTGAAAACTTCATTATAATATTCTTTAACATTTTCTAATATATTTAATCTTAATAAATTTTCTTTGTTTGACAATTACATCACCACCTTATATAGTAAATAGTTATATATTGGGTCCACATATTAAGACTTATACATATCTATTATCATATTCTCTTTAAGCTGCTCTCTACCTAAAAGCGGCTCTTGGTCTTCAATTGGCCTACCCATACCCAATTTGGGAATTACATAAGTTATATTTTTAAGCTCCACCTCTATAACATAGCTTGCATCATCATTTAATTTTTCTTTTAATTCGCTTAGCTGACTTTCATCACTTATTTTAAGTGATTTTATGCCATAAGCCTCACTAATTTTCATGAAATTTGGAACAGAATATCCATCTATAGTTCCATAATAATTTGATTCAAAATACAATTCTTGAAAATGTCTGATCATTCCTAATGCTTTATTATTCATAATAATAATCTTTACAGGTATCTTTTCCCTAGCTATAGTTTGTAGTTCTTGGATATTCATTTGAATACCGCCATCACCAGTGATTACAACTATTTTATAATTTGGCAAAGCATAAAAGGCACCTATAGCTGCTGGAAGACTAAATCCCATTGCACCCATTCCACCCGCATTCAACAATCTTTGATTTTCTCTAAGTTTCAAAGATTGAGATGCCCAAATTTGGTTTTGTCCTATATCTAAACATATTATAGAATTGGGATGTAGAATTTCACTAATTTTATTCATAAAGTTATTAGGTTCTATTTCATTTATATTTTTTTGAACCTGATATGATGGGTACATTTTTTTATATATGTTTATTTTATCTATCCAAGAACTAAAGTTAAATTTACAAAAGGAATCTGATAAATTTTGATTTACTTTATCAATAAACAAAGCCAAATCACACTCTATGCTTAAATCCTCTTTCACCTTAATATTAAGTTCATTTCTATCTATATCTACATGAACTATTTTAGCTTCTCTCGCAAAACTATCAGTTATAGAACTTGTCTGCCTTGTTGTTAATCTTGAACCTAAAACTATTAGCAAATCACAATTAGCCACCGCTAAATTTGAGTACCTTGTTCCATAAGCTCCCATATATCCCACATAACATTTATGTTCATGTTTTACGCTATCTATTCCCATTAGTGTACTAACTACAGGAATTCCCGTAAGCTCAATAAGTTTTCCCAGTTTTTTCTCTGCCTTTGCTAGCCTTATACCTCCACCAGCTAGTATCACAGGCCTTTCACTCTTTTTAATTAACTCTATTAAACTATTCACTTCTTCTATATTTACTTGAATTTTTATTTCCCTTCTATATTCCTCTGTTTCATAAAAACCTATTAGCTCGCCAGGATTAATTTCCGCTCTTTGCACATTCATTGGTAAGTCTAATAAAACAGGTCCTGATCTACCTGATTTTGCTAAATAAAGTGCCTTTTCTAGATGATATTTTATTTTCTCTTCAGATGTAATCATAACTGCATACTTGGTTATAGGTTTTATTATGCTTACAATATCAGTTTCTTGAAATCCTTCTTGCCTTATTTCTGGGGAACGTTTATATTCATAGGTATTAACTTGACCTGTTATATACAAACAAGGAATAGAATCAAAATATGCACTTCCAATGCCTGTAATTAGATTTGTGGCTCCTGGTCCGCTAGTAGCCGTGCATACGCCTACATTCCCGCTAATTCTTGCATAACCCTCTGCTGCAAATGCTGATGCCTGTTCATGATAATTTGATATAAATTTAATACCCTCTGCTTTGTATATTGAATCAACAAAATGAGTTATAGCTCCACCTTGATAGCCAAAAATAGTTGTTACTCCGTTCTCTTTTAGAAACTCTACAACATAATCTGATAACTTCATAGTATTCACCACCTACCAATGATTAAATTATCTATATGATACCTTCCTAATATCCATTTGGATTATTAACTTGAAAACGCCAAGCATCAAGGCACATATCTTGAATGCTCTTTTCTGCACTCCACTTTAAAATAGTTTTTGCTTTTATTGGGTCTGCATAACACTCCGCTATATCCCCCGATCTACGCTCTGATATTACATATGGTATCTTTTTATTATTAACTTTTTGAAAGTTTTCAACTACATCTAAAACACTATATCCCACTCCAGTTCCAAGATTATAAGGCTCTATACCTCTAGTTTTTATAATTCTTTCTAAAGCTTTTAAATGTCCCTTAGCAAGATCTACAATATGAATATAATCTCTAACTCCTGTCCCATCATGTGTACCATAATCGCCACCAAATATGATTAATTTTTCTCTTTTCCCCACTGCGACCTGAGTTATAAATGGCATCAAATTATTTGGTATACCACTCGGATCTTCACCTATTCTTCCACTTTCATGAGCACCTATTGGATTAAAATATCTTAATAAGGCTACACTCCATTCTTTATCTGATTCGTATATATCTTGAAGAATTGTTTCTATCATTAACTTAGTTCTACCATAAGGACTAGTGGCACTTAAAGGGTAATGTTCACTAATCGGTACACGCTTTGGTATTCCATATACAGTTGCTGAAGAACTAAAAACCAATTTCTTCACATTATGTTTTTTCATTTCTTCACAAAGTATAAGTGTTCCTGTAATGTTATTATGATAATATGATATTGGAATTTGAAATGATTCCCCTACGGCTTTAAATCCAGCAAAATGTATTACAGCTTCTATATTATTTTCAGAAAAAACCTTTTCTAGAGCAACTTTTTCTAGAATATCTATCTCATAGAATTTTAGATGTTTTCCTGTTATTTCTTGAACTCTCTTTAATGATTCCGGATTACTATTAGAAAAATTATCTACAACTACAACTTCATATCCTGAATTTAATAATTCTACACAAGTATGACTTCCAATATAGCCTGCTCCTCCTGTTACTAATATTCCCATATATGATTTTCCCCTTTTCAAATTATAATTTTCATACAATTTATCATATGGAAAATCGTAAGTAATAGTTCCTAGTCATATTATTCATCTACTTATAAAATTGCAAATTATTTTTAAACCAATTTATTGTTTTATTTAGTCCAACCTCTATTTCCACATTAGGTTTCCAATTTAGTTTTTCATAGGCTTTTTTATTATCGCTAACCCACATAAATGGCTCATACTGTCTGTTTAAATTATTATCCAAGTCGATTTTTACATCTTTTCCAATTGAATTTACTATATCAAAGACAATCTCCCCAGTTGTATATTGTCTTCCACTTCCTATATTGAATACTTCACCAAAAGAATTTAATAGCTTGCTTGCAGATAAATAAGCTTCAACTACATCATCTATAAATATAAAGTCTCTCTTTGAATCTTTTTGAGATAGTTTAATCTCTTTTCCAAGGAGGCAGGAAGTAATAACTGTAGGTATTAACCTTGTTTTAGCATCAAAATATCCATAGGGTGAAAATAGTCTAAGAGTAACTAAAGGTATTTTATTAATTTTTGCATATGTGCTACATAAAATAGTCCCTGCTGCCTTACTTGCCCCATACATGTTATTAGGTGTAAGACTCAACTCTTCGTGCATAGGCTCAAATTTTTCTCCATATTCAGAGGAGCTACTAGTATTAATAAACGTTTCTAAACCCTTTTTAGAAAATTCCCTAAATAAATTCCAGGTTCCAATAACATTTGTATTTATCACTTCTTCTACTTTGTTTTGATAATGATACCCTCCATAAGTTGCTAAATGATAAATCTTATCTACACTTATATCCCTGGCTAATTTAGCTATTTCTTCGCTATTGAGTAAATTCAAATTATGAACTTCTATATCTTTTAATATGTCTCCTACTCTCCATAAATTAGTGGTATCTCTAGTTATAATATGAATTTTATTGTTTTCTTTAAGTAGCCTTCGAGTTAAACAAGCTCCTATAAAAGCACTAGCACCTGTAATCAATACACTCTTTTCCATATCAAATTACCTCTTTAATTATTTTATTGCAATAATCTACTATTTGATTAACACATAAACCAAACACATCTCTATTCTTATAATTTTTATACCAATCTATAGTGAGCTTTAGTGCTTCTTGAACATTTAATTTAGGTGACCACTTCAAATAGATTTTTGCCTTAGTACAATCCAATTTTAATATATTTGCTTCGTGAGGTGCATTTTCTCGTGATATATCAACGCATTTACCGTATCCCCACTCTTTAATTACAACATCTACAATGTTCCCAACTGAGACTATAGAATCTGAGTTTGGTCCAAAATTCCAACCACTACAATAACTCACACCATCTTCATGCATCTTGGATGCAAGTAGCAAGTATCCACTTAAGGGTTCAAGTACATGTTGCCAAGGTCTTACTGCCTTCGGATTTCTAATTTCGATATCTTTATTTTCTTTTAAAGCCCTTATGCAATCTGGGATTATTCTATCCCTGGACCAATCCCCACCGCCAATAACATTCCCTGCACGAACAGACGCTATAGATTTGCCGTGCAAACTATAATCTTTAGGATTAACAAAGGAGTTTCTATAAGAATCTATAAGAATTTCAGCACAACCCTTGCTAGAACTATAAGGGTCATACCCACCCATTGGGTCATCTTCTCTGTATCCCCATATCTGCTCTATATTTTTATAGCACTTATCTGTAGTTACCATTATAGAAACCTTAACCGATGCTGAATTTTTAATACATTCCAACACATTTAAGGTTCCCATTACATTTGTATCATAGGTTTCTTTGGGATTCTCATAAGATTCTTTTACTAGTGCCTGAGCTGCTAGATGAAAAACAATTTCTGGCTTATACATTTTAAAAACTTCCGAAAGTTTTTTATAGTCTCTAATATCTCCTGTAATATCTATAACCCTATCCTTTAATCCACAAGCAACAAAATTATCTTTCTCAGTATAAGGCTCAAGGCCGTATCCTATAACTGTAGCCCCTAGCCTTTCAAGCCAAATTGAAAGCCATGATCCTTTAAATCCTGTATGTCCAGTAATTAATACTCTTTTATCCATGTAAAAACCGTTAAACAAATCTACTCCGCCTCGACCCATAAATGTTCCCCCGTGTCCCATAATTTATTTACCGTTTCAACATCTTTGATAGTATCTATAGCAACCCAAAAGCCCTTATGTTCATAAGCTGCAAGCTGATTATCTTTTGCAAGATTTTTAATAGGTTCTCGTTCAAAAAAACAATCCTCAGTTGGCAAATACTTAAAAACTTCCTTGTTTAATACCATAAATCCCCCATTGACCCAGTCCTTTAAGATAGGTTTTTCTTTAAAAGCCTTAATAATTCCATCTTCAACTTCCATAACCCCAAATGGTGAAATAGGATTTACTCCTGTAAGTGTACCTATCCTACCCTTTTCCCTATGGAATTCTAAAAGCTTTAAAATATTTACGTTGCTTAATCCATCGCCATAAGTAAACATAAATTCCTTATCATCTATATATTTTTCTACTTGTTTTAACCTACCGCCAGTCAGTGTATCAATACCGGTATCCACAATAGTAATATTCCATTTTTCCTCTTCCTTTGTATGATATTCTAATTTTCTATCGCCACTCAAATCCAGAGTAAAGTCATTATTTCTCCAATACATATCCATAAAATATTGCTTTATCATTTCTCCCTTATAACCAACGCATAAAATGAAATCATTAAATCCATAACTTGAATAGCTTTGCATTATGTGCCATAAAATCGGTTTGCCGCCAATCTCTACTAATGGCTTAGGTCGGTATTCTGTTTCTTCGCGCATACGTGTTCCTTTACCACCACAAAGTATTACCACCTTCATTAAATTTCACCACCATAATTATTTTGAAAATTTTGTTTATATATACTCTATAACTTATGTAAACATCAATTATAAGTGCATAATTGTAAAGAAGTTTTTAAGTGTTTTACATTTTATATTTATTAATATTAGTGATATGCCCTAAGATAAAGAGCTACCCTAAATAATGTGTTGCACTAATTTATGTTAACTATAATATATTAATTAGGATAGACTTTTTCAGGAGGAAAAATATGAAGGGTATTATTTTAGCAGGAGGTTCTGGTACACGTCTTTACCCAATAACAAAATCAATATCGAAGCAAATATTGCCAATATATGATAAACCCATGATATATTACCCATTATCGGTATTAATGCTCACAGGTATAAAAGAAATATTAATTATTTCAACCCCTAGAGACATCACTTCTTTTAAGGAATTACTTGGTGATGGTAGTTTTTTAGGTCTTAATCTGCAATATGCTATTCAGCCTAGTCCTCGCGGACTAGCAGATGCATTTATAATAGGAGAACAATTTATAGGAGATGATAGGGTAGCTTTAATACTTGGAGACAATATATTTCATGGTTATGGTTTTACTCAGAGACTTAGAAGTGCTGCAAATAGAAAAGAAGGAGCCACTATTTTCGGATACCATGTAAGCAATCCAAAAGAATTTGGAGTAGTTGAGTTTGATGAAAACAATAACATATTATCCATTGAAGAAAAACCTAAAAAACCAAAATCAAATTATGCTGTTTGTGGTTTGTATTTCTATGATAATACTGTAATAGAAATCGCGAAAAATGTTAAACCCTCTGATAGAGGTGAAATAGAAATTACATCTGTTAATAATGAATATCTAAAAAGGAAAAGTCTAAAAGTAGAGTTGTTAGGCCGAGGCATGGCATGGCTTGATACCGGAACTCATAGGGGACTTTTAGATGCTTCTAATTTTGTGGAAGCAGTGCAAACAAGGCAAGGACTGTATGTAGCATGTATAGAGGAAATAGCTTATTTTAATGGTTTTATAGATAGGGAGCAACTCTTAAAAATATCTGAGCCACTAATAAAAACAGAATATGGTAAATATTTAGTTAAGATAGCATATGAAGATAACAAAACTAATTCCTAATTTATAACACTATAAATAACAAGTAATGGAGGATTTTATATGGGTAAGTTCAATTTTGTTGAAACAAAAATTAAAGATTTATATATAATAGAGCCTCTGATATTTGGAGATACTAGAGGTTACTTCATGGAAAGCTACAATAAAAAAGACTTTTTTGATTTTGGACTTACTATGGAATTTGTTCAAGATAATGAATCAAAATCTAAAAAAGGTGTTCTACGTGGTCTTCATTTTCAAATAAGTCATCCACAAGGAAAGTTAGTTAGAGTGACTAGCGGAAAAGTATTTGACGTAGCTGTTGATTTGAGAAAGGATTCGCCTACCTTTAGTCAGTATGTTAGCGTCATCCTAACAGGCGAAAATAAAAAGCAATTGTATATTCCAGAAGGATTTGCTCACGGCTTTTTAGTACTTTCGGAGTTTGCCTTATTTAGTTATAAGTGCACAGACTACTATAAACCAGAGTATGAAAGTGGAATCTTATGGACAGATGAGGATATATCTGTCCAGTGGCCAATAGACGAAGTAGAACAGATATTTTTATCAGACAAAGATAAAAATCAAAAAAAACTTAGGGATATAGAAATAATACTTTAATATAAAGGGGAATAAATATATATGAAAACTTATTTGGTAACTGGTGGATGTGGATTTATAGGTTCAAATTTTATTTACTATATGTTTAATAAATATCCTGATATAAAAATAATAAATTTGGACAAATTGACTTATGCTGGTAATTTAGAAAATTTAATGAATTTACCAAACAACTCAGATTATTTTTTTATTCATGGTGATATATGTAATAAAAAGCTAGTAGAGAATATATTTTCAGACAATAAAATAGACTACGTTGTAAACTTTGCAGCAGAGACCCATGTGGACAGAAGTATAAATGATGCTGAACCTTTTGTTAAAACTAATGTATTAGGCACAGTTACCCTTCTAGATGCTGCTAAAAATGCATGGTTAACAGGTGGTACTTTTAAAGAAGATAAGAAATTTTTACAGGTATCTACGGATGAGGTTTACGGTTCACTTGGAGCTACAGGATATTTTATTGAAACTACACCAATAGATCCACATAGTCCATATTCTTCAAGTAAAGCTGGCGCTGATTTGATGGTTCAAGCATATTTTGATACCTATAATATGCCTGTCAATATAACTAGATGTTCAAATAATTATGGAGCATATCAATTTCCCGAAAAATTAATACCTTTAATAATTAACAACTGCTTAAATCATAAAGATTTACCTATATACGGTAATGGACTTAATGTACGGGATTGGCTTTACGTCAAAGACCATTGCAGTGCTATAGATATAGTCATAAATTATGGTAGAGACGGTGAAATTTATAATATAGGTGGACATAATGAAAGAAATAACTTACAAATAGTTAAAAAAATCATAAATTATATAAATATAAACAAAGACAAAAATGTTACTGAAAATCTAATTACTTATGTGGAAGATAGAAAAGGTCATGACATGCGATATGGTATAGACCCAAAAAAGATAACACAAGAATTAGGATGGTATCCACAAACTAACTTTGAGATAGGAATAGAGAACACAATTGAATGGTATTTACAAAATGAAGATTGGCTTAATAATATAACTTCTGGTGAGTACTTAAAATAAATAAATGTATAGAGTTGTAGATATTATTATCTACAACTCTATTTTGTTAAAAACTGAGCTCCTTCCGGTGCAGACGTTCTAGTACTCTCCTACCTTTTAAAAATTTTTAGAAACTACCACAATTCCTCCCATTTTAACGAACAATCAAGCTGGACGGTATTCCCAGATGTGGCTTGCAGTGTTAGAGTTTCCCCAGGGTTTACATAGATGTCTAAACTATTTACTATCAATTGTTTGCTAGTATTAGGTGATATTTCAAAAGCCAAGACCAATATTCCTCCTGTGGCCGAGGATAAGGTTGATGAATATTCCACAACACTAGTTGCTGTGTTTATAGGAGTATAGCTCAACGTTGACCCAAAGGTAGCATTTCTAATAACTTTAAATCTAACCGTTTGATCACCTTCTAAACTGCAAGAAATAAAATCCAAAAGGATGCGCGTTCTATTGGTTTTACTCGCAAAGCTTGCTGTATTTCTCAAAGTAAGAACGTTTTGGTCTGTTGGTGGGGTGACGTTGAAGTTAATCGAAGCATTGGCAGCATTGCTAGTTACTATTGCTTCTGAAGATCCCTCTCCTTCAACAAAAGCCATGGCACTTGGGGATTGCAAAACAATATTAGAGTTATTTCCATTATTAAGGACCCTTGCCGTTATCGGAAACGTCGGATTAAAAACTGATGGAACTGTTGCCGTATTGGGATATTGAATCCTGTGAACTAATATGGGCTGACCTGTGGTTGTGTTTTCAATTAAAAAGTTTATTACCCCAAAGCCAAGCCATTGATATTGAATGGTATACACATTACCCAAGGTTTGATTAAGATTCATTCCAGAGGGTCCAGTACCAGTCATTACATCACCATTCCAACTAGCTTGTGGAGTCCAATTAAACACACCATTTGAAACACGCAAAATTGAAAAATCTGTTCCATTGTACCCAAAGAAGAAGCCATCGGTATCATCACCTATACCTATAATTTGTTGGCTGAGTACAACACCCGTCGTAAATATCGCTGTGAAACGAACTAAAGCACCAAGACCAGGACTATAACGCAGGACATTTCGCGTTGATATTCTTGCAGACCCATTAATATTAGTTGAAGTACTTAGCACAGCCATACTGTTAGATTGAGTAACTGATCCTCCAAGAGCAATTGTAGTTATTATATAATCAGCATTAATATTATAATTAAAGGTCCAACCAGCCATTGGGGTCAGATTAGTACTTCTTAAGTCATTAAAAGCCGTTAGAGGAATACTGTAAGTGTTGTTGCTCCCGTCTGTATTTACAAATTTAATAAGCACATTTCCATTTGCATCTGTTGTAGCCATATCTTTCTTCTCCTATCCTTTCTTTACCATAATTCTGCCCAGCTAAATGAACAATCAAGCTGAGTAGTAGTAGCAGCACTTGTGGCTTGAAGCGTCAATGTTTCACCTGGGTTAACATAGATGTCTAGGCTATCTATAAGCAATTGATTACTAGCACCTATTGCAATTTCAAAGGCCATGACTAGTATTCCTCCAGAGATAGTACTTAAGGTTGAAGAGAAGTCCACAACACTCGTGTTGGAGTTAACTGCGGTATAGGTTAACGCTGTTCCAAAGGTAGCATTTCTAATAACATTAAATCTTACAGTTCTATTTGCTTCCGAACTAGCAGAAATAAAATCTACACGTATACGAGTTCTATTCGTTTTAGTAACAAAGAGTGCATTATTTCTGAGAGTAAGGACATTTCGATTTGTTGGGGAAGTTAGAGAAACTGATGCAACTGCGGCATTTCTGGTTACTATGGCTTGGTTGGAACCATCCCCTTCAACAAAAGCCATGGCACTTGGAGATTGTAAAACAACATTAGAGTTATTACCATTATTAAGGACCTTTGCAGTTAAAGGAAAGGTTGGATTATAAACTGTTGGAACTATCGCTGTATTTGGGTATTGAATTCTGTGAACTAATATCGGTTGACCTGTGGTTGTTTGTTCAATGAAAAAGTTTATCACACCAAATCCAAGCCATTGGTATTGAATAGTATATACATTGCCCAAGGTTTGATTCAGATTCATTCCAGAGGGTCCAGTACCATTCATTATATCGTCATTCCAACTAGCCTGTGGAATCCAGTTAAATACACCATTGGAAACACGAAGAATTGAAAAATCTGTTCCATTATATCCAAAGAAGAAACCATCGGTGTCATCACCTATACCTATTATTTGTTGACTGAGTGCAACACCAGTCGTAAATATTGCTGTGAAACGAGCTAAAGCACCAAGTCCAGGACTATAACGCAATACATTTCGCGTTGATACTCTTGCAGAACCACTTGTATTAGTTGAAGTACTTAGTACAGCCATACTGTTAGCCTGAGTAGTTGTTCCTCCACTAGTACCAGTCGCTGATATATAATCTGCATTAATATTATAATTAAATGTCCAACCTGTCATTGGGCTTAACGTAGTACTTCTCAAATCATTAAAAGCCGTTAGTGGAATACTGTAAGTGTTGTTGCTTCCATTAGTGGTCACTGGTTTGACAAGTAAATTTCCTGCTGCATCAGTAGCTCCTGTGAATCCTGATGCTCCTGTGGCTCCCGTTGCTCCGGTTAATCCAGTCTCGCCTGTGGCTCCTGTTAATCCCGTTTCACCTGTAGTTCCTGTAATTCCAGTTAACCCGGTTACTCCGGTAATTCCTGTTTCACCTGTGGTTCCTGTAATTCCAGTTAACCCCGTTGCTCCAGTGATTCCTGTTTCCCCTGTAGTTCCTGTTAAACCCGTTACTCCAGTCTCACCTGTGGTTCCAGTTACTCCAGTAACTCCTGTCTCTCCCGTTGCTCCGGTTAATCCAGTCTCGCCTGTGGCTCCTGTAATTCCAGTTAACCCCGTTGCTCCAGTAGTCCCTGTTTCACCTGTAGTTCCAGTGATTCCTGTTGCTCCGGTAGTTCCTGTTAAACCTGTTACTCCAGTCTCACCTGTGGTTCCAGTTACTCCAGTAACTCCTGTCTCTCCCGTTGCTCCTGTAATTCCAGTTTCACCCGTTACTCCGTTGATTCCTGTCTCGCCAGTGGCTCCTGTTAATCCCGTCTCACCTGTAGTTCCTGTAATTCCAGTTAACCCGGTTACTCCGGTAATTCCTGTTTCACCTGTCTCCCCTGTGGCTCCTGTTAATCCCGTCTCACCTGTAGTTCCTGTAATTCCAGTTAACCCCGTTGCTCCAGTGATTCCTGTTTCCCCTGTTGCTCCGGTAGTTCCTGTTAAACCCGTTACTCCAGTCTCACCTGTGGTTCCAGTAATTCCAGTCTCTCCTGTTGCTCCTGTAATTCCAGTTAAACTTCCTATCTCCTCTGGTATCTCACCTAATACTAAATTTGCTTTAATCTGTACCAAATTGGAGTAAAATATACTACCCACAGCTTTATTCCTCAGTCTTAATGCTACTGGAGCAGCATCAACTTGTATAATTGCAAAACCAACAACCTCATTCTGTTTAAGAGGTGAATTTCCTATTAATCTATCTCCTTGAGATGATTCGATAGAAAAAACTACATTATTTGCTCCTAAAGATGACTGGGTTGCTACCCACCAGTTGATAAAATACCTTCCTGCTTTGTTTATTGTTATTTCACCAGTTACTGGGTTATAGGCTACGTTTCCATAACTATTCACTACAGTATCAAATACTACATTAAAATTTGTAGCTACTGATCCAGATGCTTGTCTTTGAATTTGAAGTCCTATCGTGTCCAAACTTTACGCCTCCTTACTTGCAATAACTATGAATATTATTACTGTTTCATAGTATGCTGTTTGAACATAGTGTGCTATTAGATATATTACACATATTGAGTTAAGTAATATTTAAATTAGATAATTATAAGATTTCGATAAACCTTACAGTTCAATAAAAAGCCTCATGGAAAACCTACAGCCTTATTTCTCCATGAGACTACATATTAAAAGTTAAATTAACAATTGTTATATCTGTTTTAATTGAAGAAGCATAACTCCCTACCGATATATGGATCAGGAATGAATATACGAGATTAGCTTTATGTTGAAGGCCATTACATCGCGATAGATATAGTTATAACCTATGGTAAATATGGTGAAGTATATACTATAGATTGACATGACAAAAGAAATAACTTAAAAATAGTTAAAAAGACTATAAATATATATATAAACAAAGATAATAATGTTACAGAAAATCTAATTACTTATGTGGAAGATAGAAAATGTCATGACATGCGATATGATATAGGCCCAAAAAAGATTACGCAAGAATTAGGATGGTATCCACACACTAACTTTGAGATTGGAATAGAGAAAACAATTGAATGGTATTTACAAAATGAATAGTGGCTTAATAATGTAACTTCTGGTAAATATTTAGATGAGTCTTTTAAATGATACGCTCTTTCTATTAGCAAAATAAACATTTTAATAAGAGAGGCCTTCAAAGTATTATTGAAGGCCTCTTAAAATAAGCTAATTTAGTTCTATTACATAATTAAAACTATTTATTAGGTTATAAACATATTATTTTAATCATTTATAAAGATAATTAACTATACCAGTTAGGTACTTCGTTAATTATCTTTATAATATTTCACTTAGTTTACATTATTGTCCTATCCAAGGCTAATTATATTCAATGCTCTAGTAAGTGCCGAAGATGGGCTTGCAAAACCTGTTGCAGTAATTGTGACCTGAATAGTATAAGTGTGAGCCCCTGCTGTAGGTGTATCAATCCATGTCAAACTAGGCATTTCAATATAAACACGTCCTGTACCTGTATCAAAATGGAATGCCTTTTGAACAGTTGATGAAGCAATAAGAGTAACCCCATCTAAAAATAAATTATATAGAATTGTATAATTGGAATCAACAGCATTTGTAGTCATACTAATATCTGCCATAGAATCCAATTTTAATATTTGACCAGCAGTCGTTGTTATTGGTCTAGTAAGAATAGTAGTAGCAACTCCATTTGTAATGCTTTGTGAAGTAAGATTTGTTTGCGTAAAGACAATTGAGATTCCAGTAATTCCTGTTGCTCCAGTTACTCCAGTTAAACCTGTTGCTCCGGTTACTCCAGTTAAACCTGTTGCTCCGGTTACTCCAGTTAAACCCGTTGCTCCAGTTACTCCAGTTAAACCTGTTGCTCCGGTTACTCCGGTTAAACCTGTTGCTCCAGTTACTCCAGTTAAACCTGTTGCTCCGGTTACTCCAGTTAAACCTGTTGCTCCAGTTACTCCAGTTAAACCTGTTGCTCCGGTTACTCCAGTTAAACCTGTTGCTCCGGTTATTCCTGTCTCACCTGTGGCTCCAGTTACTCCAGTTAAACCTGTTGCTCCGGTTATTCCTGTCTCACCTGTGGCTCCAGTTACTCCAGTTAAACCTGTTGCTCCGGTTATTCCTGTCTCGCCTGTGGCTCCAGTTACTCCAGTTAAACCTGTTGCTCCGGTTACTCCAGTTAAACCTGTTGCTCCAGTTACTCCAGTTAAACCTGTTGCTCCGGTTACTCCAGTTAAACCTGTGGCTCCAGTTACTCCAGTTAAACCTGTTGCTCCGGTTATTCCTGTCTCGCCTGTGGCTCCAGTTACTCCAGTTAAACCTGTTGCTCCTGTAATTCCTGTTTCACCTGTTGTTCCAGTTAAACCAGTAATTCCTGTTGCTCCAGTTACTCCAGTTTCGCCTGTGGCTCCAGTTACTCCAGTTAAACCTGTTGCTCCGGTTATTCCTGTCTCGCCTGTGGCTCCAGTTACTCCAGTTAAACCTGTTGCTCCGGTTATTCCTGTCTC
>Ga0209123_1001111_pt1 | contig 28574 bp, 20 predicted proteins | sample BarGraIncu00431A_FD_184500 | JGI IMG/M metagenome (GOLD analysis project Ga0209123, IMG submission 184500) | Arctic peat soil microbial communities from Barrow, Alaska, USA - Barrow Graham LP Incubations 004-31A (SPAdes) (version 2) | ecosystem: Environmental > Terrestrial > Soil > Wetlands >...
GCCGCCGGTGGCCAGCAGGCCTGCCGGTGCGGCCGGAGGAGTCGCTGCCGGCGGGGCGGCGGCGGTGGCCGCCGAGACCTGGGCCGAGGCGGCGCTTTCGCCCGCGCTGTTTACCGCGGTCACGATGTAGTAGTAGGTGGTGCCGGCGGGTAGGCCGGTCTGGAGGTAAGGGCTGGCAGCAGAGGGGATTTTAGTACCGCTGGCGGTCGTCACTCCCGGGGTGGTCGCGTAGTAGAGGTTGTACGAGGCAGCGTTACTGACGGAGGTCCAGGTCAGGGTGATCTGACCGGCAGCGCCGGAGGCCATCAGGCTGGTCGGGGTTGCCGGGGCGGTCGCGGCCGGGGGGAGGCCGCCGCCGTTGAAGATGCCGTTGGCGATGTCGGTCACTTTGCCGGTGAAGAGTACGGCACCGGTCTTCGTCATGATGATCGACAGGGTGCCGTTAGTAATGGTGATCTTCACGTTATCGAACATGTCGTCCAGGCCGATATGGTTAGCTAGATAACGTGCCGTGATCGGGTTGGTGTGGTCGGCGCTGTATTGTGCGAGCAGAGGCTGCAGCTTGGCCAGTATGGTCGAGACCGTGTTGGCGATATTGTGCCCGATTTTGTTGTTCTGATCGGCATCCGCCTTGTCGAAGACATCGGAGGGGTTGTCGACTCCCGCGGCATTCGCGACGATGACGTCGGAGAGCGGATTGACGTTGGCTGTCCCGGTTCCCTCGGCAAAGGAGCACAGTTTGAAATGGGCACCGGCTGCGGTCCCCGTCGCCTGCAGAACGTAAGGCGCCTTCAGGTCGGTGACGTCGATGGCGTAGCTGCCGTCGCCTGCTATGACGCTTGTTTTCACCTTAGCGGGCGCTGAGGAGTCTTTAAGGCTAACTTCTCCGGAGAGCGGGGCTCCGACCGAGGCGTTGCCGCTCACGACTTGCGAGGAAACTCCCGCCGAGCCTCCGCCGCAGCCGGCAAGCATCAAAGCCAGAGTAATCAGGCAAAGACCCGCCAGGGCTGCAAAAGATCTTTTCACGAAGTGTTTCCGGCATACGGCTTTACTAGCGACGCTGTCGAAATTGTCGCAATAGTTCCCCTTGGTGGTTTTGTACATGTTTTCTCCTTTATCGACCGGCTCAGGTCAACACGCTGGCTGGTCGATATCGTTGCGACTTCCGTCCCGTGGCCCGTCATGGGACGGATATCGCAGCTTGTTTGTCTCCCGCAGATTTCAGTGCGTCTCCGACCCCGGGCACAAAAAAGCCGGAGCACCGAAATCCCGTGATATTTCGGCAACCCGGCTGTCTCTGTGAGACCCTATAGGCTTTCCGCCCCATCCTCGCGGATGGTTTAGTATTATCGGTATCACTCCTAATACTGCTACTGCTGGTTCATGATGGATCACCTCCCGGTGGCTTTTTTTGGGTGCAAAAAAGCCGGGGCTTCGTATCGATGGTTGCGATATTTCGGCATCCCGGCTGTCTCTGGCGAGACCCTTAGGCTTTCCGTCCCACCCTCGCGGGCAGTTTAGTATTTTCCTGTACCAGCAAATTTTCAGAAACCGTGGTGCTGCGCGTTACCTCCCGAAATGAGAAGACAAAAAAGCCGGGGCGTCGTATCGTGGTTGCGATATTTCGGCATCCCGGCTGTCTCTGGCGAGACCCTTAGGCTTTCCGTCCTACCCTCGCGGGTAGTTTAGTATTTTCCTGTACCAGCTAAGTTTTGTTTAGCTTAATAACGCACTTCAAATAAAAAATCAAACAAAAAAGACATCACCCGGAATGAGCGTGCCAGCAAAGGTGATTTTCCCTCCAACGACTGTCAGAAAATGTTCCCCCAATCCCCCTCAATGACTTAAGCCGTGTGGGTCGATGGACCCGGGGCCCCAGCTGCTGAACCTTAACCAGCCATTGCCCCGCGAACCGGCGGTTTTCCCAAGGATACCAGGTAAAAACGCTTGCATAAAAGGCCGCCACATGGTAACACTGTCAGATTACTGCACCGAAGTTCACGCTGTCGGAGATGCGCTTGCTAGCGGGGGAATTCCAGTCATTGATGCGACCTTGCCTTGGTCACAACCTGCAATAGAAATTCTTTGTCTGGACAGTCAGATGTCTTGGCGTATAATGTAGGGCCTTGGGCAAGCCAATCACGCCAATTCAGAGGAGAGGTCTTTTGAGCAAATGCGACTTTTGTCAAAGCGTGCTTGAAGACGGGACCCTCTGCACCTTGTGCGGTCCTCGCCCCAATGTCACATGCCCGGTATGCAAAGAAGAATACCACTCAAAAGGTCTCGGAAAGTGTCCGGTTTGCGAACACGCGTGGAACGACACCCCGAAACTACCTTAGCTGCCCCCTTGAACCCAGGCCGGGTGAAACCTCGCTTCTCGACCACCTGCCGCTAATCATGCTTCCCCGCTCGCCTGAAAAGGAAGTCATCCAGAGGCCTCATTTGCAATATAACCACCCGCTTCACACATTCTGCCTATGAAATACGTCATCTACATTGTTGGATTTCTCGCGTTGGCGCTCGGTTACCTAAGGTATCTGCGCCCGGTCCGGCGCAGATTCGAATATCACGAACGGTTTCGCCCGATCCAAATCCTCGAGCCTGGCGTCGTACCGGCCAAAGGCAGTGGCACCAAGTAAGGCTCCGCCTCAAAGATACCCCCTAGCCGCCCGCCCGGGCGGCTACAAGAAGATCCGATAGTCCGAATTCCGCAAGGCTTCAGCCAACCCTCTGGCCCGCTCCTTTCCGATCTGCCGCTTTCCAGTTTCCTCCCTCGCTAGGTGGCGTTGGAGGCATGCCGTTCAATCCTTCCCGGCTTCGCCCCCCCTTAGCGTCATACCAAACGAATTTCCCCCTAACCGAAAAGGGCCCCCGGCCATTAACGCCTGGCGCCCTCGACTGATACCGATTTTCACTTGCATCTATCTGCGACTGATTTATACTTACAGACGTACATCACTGACACTTAAGAGGAGGTAGCTTATGAAACGGATAGCTCTGAAAATAGCTCTTTTACTAGCAGCTAGTTTGATCTCTGCACTGCCGGCTCTAGCAGCTGAGGGGATGGGAAGCAGCATGATGGGTCAGGACCAGCAGGGCAAGGGTATGAAGGATGAATGCCTGCTGATGGCACAAAACTGTGGGGACCGGGTGGACTCCATTCAGCAAAAAATAGCACGCATCAACCACGAGATAGACAAAGGGACGGCTGTTTACTCAAGGCAGGAACTGATGCGTCTTAATTCCCAACTGCAAGATGCAAACAGGACTTTGGAAATTCTGATGAGCGGCGGCGCGTGATAGTTCGTGGAAGTCGGAGCCAGGCGCTGGCCTTTCTCCTTTCAGGGGAGCCGGTAAGCGGCATCGACTCTTGCCAGATCAATGAAGGGCTTGGCGGATTTTTCCGCCAAGCCCTTCTCTTTTTCCCTGACGTCTCGCAGCAGCGGCATTCAGCCGCCGATTTCGCCTCCCCGGAGGGCGCTCCTCAGCGGCGCATCCTTCCCCTCAGGAGGGATTTTTCAGGTTGTGCAGGATGTGGACGAAGTTGCGCGTCAATACCGGGTGCAATTCGCTTCCCGCCATACCGAGCATCATCGCGGTGATCTCATTCAGAGCAAGCGGTTCGCGGTAGGACCTTCGGGTACGCGTCGCGTCAAAGAAATCGGATATCATGGTCAGGTGACTGCAAAGGTTCAGGCGCCAATCGGCCGGCAACTTCGGGTAGCCGCTCAGATTCAACTTGGCGTGGTGCTCAAAGGCCGCAATGGCGGCCATGCGCGGCACTCCGGGGGTTTCCATGAGGTAGCGCGCCCCCTTGACCGGATGCTCCTTCATCAGGGTAAACTCCTGATCGGTCAGCTTCCCCTTCTTGGTGATGATCTCCTCTGGAATGAAAAGCTTGCCGATGTCGTGCAGCATGGCGGACACCCCGATGTCTTTGAGCTGCTGCCCCTCGATTCCCAGCGCCATCGCCTGGGCCAGGTTCAGGATGCAGACATTGGTGGAGTGGGTAAAGGTGTATTCGTCGCTTTCGCGCAAAGCCGCCAGCACCAGCAACGGTTTACCCTCCTGGCGAAACACTTCCACAAAACCCGACACGATATCAAGTATTCCCTTGATCTTCAGGGTCTGCCGGCGCCGCACCCTATGGTAAATTTCCGCAAAGCGGTCCAGCTCTTCCCGGGAAAGCTCGAGGAGCCGGCTTCCCGGGAGTATGACGGCCGGCGGGTGCTGGCTTTCCTGCAGATCAGCGATGCCGAGCCGCAGGTCCAGGCGCCCGAAACGCAGGTGCTCGCTCGAGACCATTTCCGCCTCCGGCCCGGTCAGGGAGGAAAGGGAAATGATCAGGCTCTCGACCTCCGGCCGGGTGATCCCCCTAAGTATCTTGATGTGCTCGATTCCCCGCGCTCTCAGAATTTGCGCAAAACGGTTCAGGAAGAGACTGAACTCCTGCGGCCTGCCGTTGATGATCAACTCATTTTCGATGACCATCAGGGACAACTCCCCGACCTCGTCCAGTGTGGCGCAGAGGGAGTCGTAGAGCTGCTCTCCCAGCCGGACCACCTGGGGGTGCCCGGTGCTGTAGAGCGAGGCGTTGGCGCTCGCCGAGAGGAGATACCTGATGACGTCCTGGGTGACGACGCTTGGACTGTTCATGTAGGCCGCACCGAAATGCTCCTCAGCTGAAGAGCTGCCTGGCGCGCCAGGTTCCCCCTCCCCTTGGCCAGCCGGGCCAGGACGGGGTAGACCGCCGCCGCCGGATAGCGCGCCAGGGTGGCGACGACGTCCAGCTTCAGCCGGTTCAGGAGCAGCGGGTGAAAAAGGTTCCGGGAAGCGAGCACGGCCTCCAGTACCGGCAGTGTCGCCGGATGGCTGATCTCACCCAGGGCCAGCAAAACGGCGCTCTTTAGTTCGTACTCCTTGCCCGAGAGGCCAGGACCGGAGACCAGGGCGTGCAGGGTGCCGGCCAATAAAAGGGAACTCGACTTTCCCGCGATTCTGACCGCAGCCAGTTGCACCTCGCGGTTCTTATCCTTCAGATCCCGGATGATCCGCGACAGCGCCTCGGGGTCGTTAAACTGCAAAAGCGCCCTGAGCGCGTCCAGGCTCACCCGCGCGTCGGCGTGCCGGGCCAGGGGGCGCAGCCTTTCCACCGATGAGCTGAGCTCCAGAGTTCGGATCAACCCGATGAGGTTACGCAAGAAATACCAGCGCCCGTCGCAAAGCCTCTCGATAATAGCGGGGCCGGCGGCGGGGCCGAATTCCACCAGCCGGTCCATCAGATAGCGGCGTAGCGACATGCTTTCCGCCAGCGCCAGCCGGTCCAGCAGGACCTCGATGCAGGGGGTGCCGACTTCCCAGATCAGCTCCCCGATCTCGGAGAACTTCTCCTTCCCCCAGATCTGCAGGCCGTCCAGCAGCTCCTCAAGGAACTCACGGCGCACAAAGGGCTCCTGGAGCAATCGGCGGGTTTCAGCCGGGATACTTTCCGAAGCGACCTGGCGCAGCACCTTCAGCAGCTGCCCGTAAGCGCCGGTCTGCAGGAAAAAGAGGCAAACCTCATTCAGGTTTCTGGCCAGGGCGGCGTACCCCTCTTCAGAGGCATCCCCCATACCGAGCAGTAGGAGCAGGATGTCGCTGGTCTTACTCTCCATGCTGGCCGCGTCTAAGGTATCCATCAGCTCCCGCACCCCGTCGCGCCCCAGCAGGGGGATCTGGTCCGCCGCCAGCATTTTGTTCAGTTTGTGCTGATAGCTGTCAGGAATAAATTCTTCCATGGCATGCTCTTTAAAAATGGTCCTCATTTTCTCGTGGAGGTCCTGATCGGAAAGCCCGGACTCGGAGAGCGCCGGCGCCGGCGCGCCCTGCCCGCTCATCTGCTGCAGCAGCCCCAAAACAAACGGTGGGAGGCTGATCTGGTCCTGGCTGATGTCTTCCAGGGTTTCTATGACGACATCCACCGACAGCCGACGAATGATCCCCTCCGCCAGCGACTGGTGGCCGAGCTTATTGATGTCGAAGCTTGAGTTGAGAAACTGGCGGCGCAACCCCGGCGAGAGCTTGTCGATAAAGGAGGCCAATTTGCAGTAGGCAAGCTGCGCCCGGGGGGTTTCGCCCCCCGTGTTTCCCAGCGGCCAGAGCTCGCTGCCGCTGATAAACGTGGTGATCTCCCCCCAGAGCTCCCCTGGACCGGAGTCCTCCAGCTCCGAGAACTGCTGGTTCAGGGCTTCGGCCAGCAGTTCCGGGTCGAGCGCGCTCTCGTCGATCCACTCCGGGACCAGCACCCCGTTGACGAGCCCCCTGGCGAAGCGCTCCCAGAGCCCCTTTACCGCGGCCTTCGGGTCGTCCTTGCCAAGCCTCGCCTCCTCGGTCGCAGTGAAGAGGTCGTAGCGTATTTCTTTAATGCCAATTGCTGCAATGCCGGATTTTTCCCAGACTGCGCCGATGCCGCCGGCGCGGTAGATCTCCTCGCGTTCCGTCCCCAGGATCGCGATGAAGCTCCGCAGTTCCTCGAGGGTGAGCTCCCGGCGCAGGACCAGGGCGCCGATCCCCCGTTCATAGAGCACCCGGGCAAAATCCCGGTAGATCAAGTTCGATTTTTCCAGCGGGCTGTCGCCCAAGAGCAGTGCATCACAGGCGACGCCGATGACTATCTCCTCTCCGGCTCTCCTCAAGCCGGCATAGGAGTTGAGAACTTTATTGAGCGCGGCATCGATGACCTGATGCCCCTTGGGGTAGGACCTGCTGTTTCGGCGCGAGATATTGAGTTCCAGGATGAGACTGGAAAGAGCTTTGGAATCTACCACGCCGGCCGTTATGTCAAAAGCATCTTTAGTATTCATATCTCATTGAGCTCTAGGCGGGCGTTATTATCACACAGTGATGAAAATAGATTGATATCGTCCAATTGTCAATACGGTGCGTCCACCTGCAATACTTTGCCAGGTAGGCAGAAAGCCCCTTTTGCTGCGATATTCCCGCCAAAGTGAAAGAATTGGCTCAACTTTAGCGGCTGATTAACCGATAACATAGCTATCTCCCCGTGAACAAAGGCAGACACCCCATGAGCCAACCGACCATCCTCGTCGTCGACGACCAGCAGATCATCCTCTTTTTGCTGGAGACCCACCTGCGCAAGGCCGGCTTCACCCCCCTGCTGGCCAAAAGCGGAGCCGAGGCGCTCGCCATACTGGGGAAGCAACCGGTGGATCTGATCATTTCCGACCTGGTCATGCCGGAGATGGGCGGACTGCAGCTGATGGAGCGGGTGCGCGAACTCCACCCCGGACTTCCCATCATCGTGATCACAGCCCACGGCTCGGTGGAGAGCGCGGTGGAAGCGATGCGCCGCGGCGCCTACGATTACCTGGAGAAGCCCTACAACCCGGACGACCTGCGCATGACCATCCAGCGCGCCCTCGACTATCACCACATGGTCCGGGAGAACGAGCAGATCAGGGGCCTCTTGCGGGAGCGCTTCAGCTTCCAGAGCATCGTCACCAGCAACCCCGCCATGAAGGCGGTGCTGGAATTGGCCGGCAAGGTGGTCCCCGCGCGCCAGACCACGGTGGCGATCTTCGGCGAGAGCGGCACCGGCAAGGAGGTGCTGGCCCGCGCCATCCACTTCGCCGGCAAGGGGCTCCCCAATTCTTTCGTTGCAGTCAACTGCGCGGCGATCCCCGAGCATCTGCTGGAAAGCGAACTGTTCGGACATCTTCGGGGGGCCTTTACTGGCGCAGACCGGGACCGGGAAGGAAAATTCAGCCTGGCCCGCGGCGGGACCCTCCTCTTGGACGAGATCGGCGACATGCCGCTTCCCTTGCAGACCAAACTACTGAGGGTGCTACAGGAGCGCGTCTTCGAAAGGATCGGATCCAACGACCAGATCGCCGCCACCTGCCGGGTGATCGTGGCGACCAACCGCAACCTCCAGGAGCAGGTGGCGGCAGGACGCTTCCGGGAGGACCTTTACCATCGGATCAACGTCTTCCCGCTAACGCTTCCGCCGCTACGCGAGCGCAGGGAGGACATACCGATGCTCTGCGAGCATGTCTTCGAGCAGTTGCGCCAGCACCTTGGCAAGCCGCTGGCCGGTATCTCGGACGCAGCCATGCGGCTCATGCTCGACTACTCCTGGCCGGGAAACGTCCGCGAGTTGCGCAACTGCCTGGAGCGTGCGGCGATCCTCACCGAGGACGGGGTGATCCAGCCCGACCATGTCGGGGTCGGCAGCAAACCGGACCCGGCGGCGGGGAGCGCATCCGGCGGAGTAGAACCCGGAATCGATCCGGGCAGTGTCAGTTACACACTGACGCTTCCCACAGGTGATCTGTCACTCGAGGCGCTGAACGAGCGGATCCTTGCCGTGACCCTGGAGCGCTGCGGCGGCAACAAATCCAAGGCGGCCGGGCTTCTCAAGATCGGCCGTAAGGCGTTTTATCGCGCCTGAAGGTGCCGGCGCCAGACCTTTTACCGCTCCGAAGCTCCTTGACGCCGGGCGTTTTCCCGGGTCCACGCCGTTTAAAACTGTACGATTCCGCTAGTTTTAGGTTCTCCCTCACTGTTATTTAAGTTAACCATTCCGTCTGGCCTAAACTCTCCCTCCCCCCTCTCCTTCCGCATGTACCCAAGCGACACGACTGTCCTCTTGCGCTACAGCTCTCCCGTACTTCCTCCGGCAAACCTGGCGAAAAATAACGCTTAACTTTTCGGGCACGACCAGTGCTACCTACAGGTTGCGGTGCAGACAAACGTACCGAAGGGGAACAGTCACCAAAGCGGCTGTACTATGAACGGCTCCGACGCCGAAATACCCGCAGCGTCGAGAGTTTTTGCGGGTTGCAGAGCCATGAGGTTGCACCATGCCCTATCCTGGAAATCGTATGCTAAAAACCGCAGGCGCCCCCCTGACGCTGCTCGCTTCGTTGGGTCTGCTGACCTACTTCTCTTCCGACGGCTTGCGCAGCGTTGCACTTGTTATTCTTTGCACCGGGGTTGCGCTCGTCTTTCTCACCGCGCGGCTCAAGCGTGAGATGGCCAAGCGCAGCGAGGCGGAGGGCTGCCCCGAGCCGCTGCTCGAATCGGCGCTCTTCCGGGGCATCAGGGAGGAACCCCTGACTGGCGCACACCTGCAAAGCGCCGAATTGCAGCAACAAAACCTGGCGCTCGAGGCGACCAACCGGCAGCTGCAACAGGCTATCGAGCACGCCGACTCGCAGGCGCGCCAGGCCGAGCAGGCCAACGCCGCCAAGAGCCTATTCCTCGCCAACATGAGCCGCGAAATCCGTACCCCCATGCACCAGATCCTTGGCGCCTGCCACCTGCTGCAGCAGACCGGGCTCGCCCCGAAACAGGGTCACTATCTGAGCACCATCGAGGGGGCCGCGACCTCGCTACTCGGGGTCATTAACGACGTGCTCGATTTTTCCAAGATAGAGGCGGGCATGCTGGAGATCGAACAGGTCGAGTTCTCGCTGCCAAAGGTAGTCGACGAGTTGGGGAAACTGTTCAGCTCCTCAATTTCCCAAAAGGGGCTGGAGTTCAGCTGCTCCATCGATCCGGCGGTCCCGCTCCTTTTGCGCGGCGACCCGCTGCGACTCTCCCAGGTACTGAATAACCTGCTGGGAAATGCCGTTAAGTTCACCCAGCACGGCTTTCTGTCCCTGGAGGTGACGCTTTTTGACCTGGCCGGCGCACGGGTCGAGTTGGATTTTTCGGTGCGCGACACCGGACCGGGCATCCCCGCCAAGGCGCAAGCGCTGCTTTTCCAACCCTTCATCCAGGCGGACAGCTCCACGACGCGCAACTACGGCGGGACCGGGCTCGGGCTGGCAATCTGCCGGCAGCTGACCAACCTCATGGGGGGAGAGATCCGCTGCGAGAGCATCCCCGGGGTGGGGAGCAGTTTCTCCTTCCGCCTCCCCTTCGCGGTCCTGGAGCAGGCCTGCCTCCCGACTCCCGGGAGCCCAGCTCCGGCTGAACGCGTCTGCTTCAACGGAGAGCGGATTTTGTTGGTTGAGGATGATGAGATCATCCAGATGATAGCGTGCGAGGTCATGGAAGGTGCTGGCCTTCAGGTTATCCTGGCTGCCAACGGGGCGCAGGCATTGGACCTGGTCCGGCAAGGGAGCTTCGACCTGGTGCTGATGGATGGCCAGATGCCTGTCATGGACGGGCTTTCGGCCATCAGGGCGATCCGGGAAGGGGAGGGTTCCGGCCAGCCCAGACTGAGGATCCTCGCCGTCACCGCCAACGCCATGGACCATGATGTGGAGGCGAGCCTGGCCGCCGGGGCTGATGGGCACCTGGCCAAGCCGTTCACGCCCGCCGAGATGCTCCGCACCATCGCCCTCTGGATTCCCACGACCGCGCAGGCTCCCGCCTGGCCGGAGTCGGAAGTAGCGGAACTGCCAGCCCCGGTCCCCCACCTCGATATGGAGAAGGGGATAGAGCAGATCGGCGGCAGCCGTGAGTTGTATATGACCCTGCTGCACCGGTTCGCCGATGATTACCGAGCGACGCCCGAGGCGCTGGAGAGTGAGATCGGTAAGGGAAACCTTTCCGCTGCGGCCCTGATAGCCCAGTCGGTCAAAGGGATCGCCGGGGTACTGGCGGCCCTGCCGCTCCAGTCAGCGGCTGCGGAACTGGAGCGCGCCCTGCCGCAAGGCGGGAAAAGAGTCCGCGTTACCCTGGCCGGATTCCGCCACGAATTGGAAAGTGTCCTGGGTGCACTGCCAGAAGAGGTACGGCGTTGCTCATAGGGGATAAACGTTAAGCATTTACAATGCAGTGGACTTACAGAGCCCGAGGGAATTTTGCCTTGCTGCGGCTTGAGGGAGGATCGGGGCGGGAACCGCTTCTCACAGGACCCTTCCTGGTTATGGTATGTTGCAGAAACGTGAAAGGCCCGCCAGTTATGGCGGGCCTTATTTTGTTTCCATCAAGGTCCCCTGTTTCAGGGGGATGCCGGCGTCAGCTGACACCGGAGCTTACCTACTGTCATGTTTTAAGAATCCTGTTCGGTGGAGTTTCTTCGATGCTGACTACCTCCTTTTTCCGAGATTCTGCTGCGCTAGCTAGCTGAGCTAAATATAGCACCAGTAAAAGGAATTTACAGTCTGTTACAAAAAAAATATTTGCTGTATACTCCAAAAGTTGTCGCTTTGCAAAGTGAAGACCGCCCCTGCTACAGTCTGCCTCCCAACCGGCAGCGCCCCGCCTCAAAAAACTTTCTGCACCAGAACTCCACGCCGTCTTCGGCGGCCCCCAGGACTTATCGACAGCCGGTTGCGCTTCGACTCCGCTTAGCGAACGCTGGGGCCCTTTAGGCTTCGCTTTGCGATCAGCAGGGCCTTAAGCGCAGTCCAAGGGAGCGGTATGCCGCGCTGGCGGCGCTTTTTTGCCACCAAACGCGCGCGCGGGGCATAACCGTTACCGGCTATGCCCCGCGCGCGGGAAACTGAAGTGTCACATCAAGGGCTATTGCGCTTTCTTTTTGGGATGGCACTGCAGGCAGGCAACCGGACCCTTATCTTCCAGATCGTGGCAGGCAATGCAGACCTTGTGCGCCGTTTCCTTGCCCCAATTGTCGATCTTCCCGACCTTGGTGTTATGGCAATGGTAACATTCGTTATTCAAGGTCTTCTGGTGAGCCCAGTGCTTGAAAGGGAGGTCCATGTCACCCATTTTCAACTTGATGACTTCCGGGCCAACGTTCTTTGGCGTTTCTGTCAACGCAGCGTTAGATACTGTTGCTATTGACAGTAATCCGAGAATCAGAACGAGTCTTTTCATCATTTGCTTGCTCCCTCACTTTATTTGATTCTGCGAATGTAGCAGACTGGCCCCATTTGTCCAGAAAAAAGCGCCGAGAGGGCTTGACAACCGATAAAATTGTGAGTGCAGCCGCTATTTGTGACCTGTTTTTGCCTTTAGCCCCTCCCGATACATCTTTCCCAGCTTCTTTACTTTGTTGGGGTTGCGCTTGCGCCACTCTTTAACCGCCTGGCGTGAGGCGGTTTGCGCGTGCTCGCCCTCCGCTTCACTGAGCTTCAGGGCCTGCGCGCCCTTGCTCCCCCGCTCGGGATCCGCCTCAACCAGCTTGCGCTGGTGAAACGCACTGTTTTCGACCGTACCGGCAGCAAGTGGCTCAGCGTTTTGCTCAAACCAAAGCCGTGCCGCCTCCTTGGCCTGGGCCGGATCATCGGCGTGTAAGCGCTTTATCTCCGCCATCGCCGCCCGGCGCTCGGACTTCTTGGACTCCGGCAGGGCCGTCGCTTGCTTCGGGGACTTCGTTTTGTCAATTTGCATGTGATACCTCTCCCCCTTGTGTAACACTTACCGCCGAGCCCGTCAACCAGCGAGCGGCAGCCACCCTCGACCCGGCAGGCTAAAGTCCGCCTCACCCCCGACCTTTTTCCGACGCTGCTGTCAGGGTCCGTGGTTGATTACCACCTTTGTGGCTCCCTCCCCCTCACCCCACCCCTCCCCCGCCAGGGGGGAGGGAGAGTTTAAGCCAGAAGGATTTCGCTAACTTTAATGGCAGTGCCCCCTGAAGGATGGGAGAGCTTTAGGGAGCCTGACCCGGGGTGAAGGTTTTGGACCGCCCCTGCACTGGACTTTGCAGGGAGAAATGTTAAAATCCGAAGTGACATTAGCCAGATATCACAATAATGGACCGGCAGAGGGGCCACTGCAGAAAAGGGTGCCGAGTTCTTCCGGGTCCTTACCGATTACCAGCGGGGTAACCATGAAAATTTCAGCGATCATCGCCGCCATTGTAGGCGTCGCACTGCTGGTTTTGGGTTTCTTTTACCTGAGGGACACCACCGGCCCGGCCCTCACCCTGATTCCAAGTTCCGGGCCCATTTCAGGAAAACGGGATATCGCCCTGACCCTACAGGACCCCGGAGCCGGGCTTAAAAGTCTGACAGTCAGCGCCGTTCAGGGAGACCGGACCATCCCGTTACTGTCCAGACAATATCCGCTCGGCAGCCACCAGGCCGGGGAAACTATCAAATTGGCGCAGTCCGGCCTCAAGGAGGGTCCGTTCCAGTTGCAGATCGCAGCCACCGACCGCGCCCTCTTCCACTTCGGCGCCGGCAATACGACGGCGCAGGCCCCAGGTTTTGACTACCAGAGCAAGCCGCCCGCGGTCTCGGTGCTCAGCACGGCGCACAACATCTCCCGGGGCGGGGCCGGGTTCGTGCTCTACACCGTCAACCGTGAGGTAGAACGCAGCGGAGTCGTCTTTGGCGACCGCTTTTTCCCGGGCTACCGGCAATCCGGCGACCTGTACGCCTGCCTGTTCGCCTTCCCGTACAACCAGAGCCCGGAGAGCTACCTCCCGAAGGTGCTGGCAGTCGATCGCGCCGGCAACGAACGGCTGACCGGGATCTATTTCCACCTGCTCCCCAAGGCCTTCCCGAGCGACCGGATCGCTTTGAGCGACGCCTTCCTGGACAAGATCTCCTCGGAATTCAAGGACCGCTTCCCCCAGGCGAAGACCCCGTTGGAGGTTTTCCTGAAGGCGAACAGCGAGCTTAGAAGTCACGACCAGAAAATTCTGCAGGACTGCGGGCTCAAGACCTCGCCCGTGGTACTTTGGTCCGGCAGCTTTCTGCGCCTTCCCAACTCGGCGCCGCGCGGCAGCTTCGCCCAGTTGCGCAGCTATATTTATCAGGGTAAGCAGGTCGACCAGCAGACCCACCTTGGCATCGACCTTGCCGCGCTCGCCCACACCCCGGTGCCGGCCGCCAACGACGGCAAGGTCGTCTACGCCGACGACCTCGGCATCTACGGCCAGTGTGTCGTCATCGACCACGGCCTGGGATTGCAGTCCCTCTACGGGCACCTGAGCCGGATCGACGTGAAGACCGGGGACCCGATACAAAAGGGGCAGATCATCGGCACCACCGGGAACACCGGCCTGGCCGGGGGCGACCACCTCCACTTCGGGATCGCCATCTCCGGGGAGCAGGTGAATCCGATCGAGTGGTGGGATCCTTCCTGGATCAGGAACAACGTCACCGGCAAGCTTGCAGCCGCCAAAAAGTCGCTCCCCGGCCGCTAGCTCCCGGCGGCGGCGCCAAAGACTCTAAAATTGACAAATTTAGTTCAACGGGTATAAGTCCCATTAACAAAAGCTGCAAACTATCTAAAACTTCAGGAGCACCTGTGAGAACGAACGCCACTGCAGCACTTATTTTCCTCTGTCTCACCCTCAGTGCAGCCCCCGGATGGTGCAGGGAACCGGACCCGGGGTGGAAAGAGGTCGGAGTCCGGGGCGGATTCACCGCCACTTCGCGAAACGAGGAATTTCACCAGTACGAGGTTTATACCAGCTACGGCCTCCCCTGGTCGCTGCGTGCCGAGTCGGGGTGGGGTGTCGCCCTGCGGGCAAACGCCTCGGCCGGCGTCCTGCACGCCTCGGGAGAAAACGGCTTCATCGGAACCCTCGGCCCCGGCGTGATCTTCGACAAGGGGGACCGGGGTATCGCCTTCGATCTGGGCGGAGACCTCTGCTTTGTCAACAAGTACAGATTTAAAAACGTGGATTTCAATGGCAATCCGCTCTTTGAGGGGCATCTCGGCGTGGCCTACCGTTTCTCCAGCGGCCCGGGAATTTCCTACCGTTTCCAGCACATGTCCAACGGAGGGTTGGGGCTCCACGGTCCCGGCAATACCGGGCTCGATCTGCACATGTTCGGGGTGAGCTGGAACTTCTAGGGAGGTGCGGCATGCATCAGCTCATTTTGTTGCGGCACGGCGAAAGCGTCTGGAACCAGCAGAATCTCTTCACCGGCTGGACCGACGTGGATCTCTCCGAGCGCGGCAGGGAGGAGAGCCGGCAGGCCGGAAACAGCCTCAAAGAAGCGGGGTGCCTCTTCGACGTCGCCTATACCTCCCTACTGAAGCGGGCAATCCGCACCCTCTGGATACTGCTGGACCAGATGGACCTGATGTGGCTGCCGGTGCAAAACGACTGGCGGCTGAACGAGCGTCACTACGGGGCGCTGCAGGGGTTAAACAAGGCCGAGACCGCGGAGAAGTACGGCGAGGAGCAGGTGAAGCTCTGGCGGCGCAGCTACCAGGTCCGGCCACCTGCGCTGGAGGAGGGAGACCCGCGGCATCCGCGCTTTGATCCGCGCTACCGGGAGCTTCCCCGGGAACTGCTTCCCGCGGCGGAATGCCTGCAGGACACCGTGGAGCGGGTACTTCCTTTTTGGCAGGAGAACATCGTGCCGGCGCTACGTGCGGGGAGGCGCCCGCTGATCGTGGCCCACGGCAACAGCCTGCGCGGGCTGATCAAGTACCTGGACCGGATTTCCGACCAGGAAATCGTGAACCTGGAAATTCCCACCGGCAAGCCGCTCGTGTACGAACTGGACCAGGATTTGAGGCCGCTGCGCCATTATTACCTGGGCGCCGACCAGTCGGCCCCAACCCGATAGCTCACCATTTGATCTGAAAACCGGGCTCCGATTTGGCCTGGTACATCTTTTCATCCGCCCGTTTGACCAATTCATCCGGCTCGACGAAGGTTGTCGGGCCGGTCTGGGCGATCCCGAAGCTGAGCGTAATCTCGGGGAATTTCGCCCCGAAAGCGTCAATTATCTTTCTGCAGACCACTTCCGCTGCTTCGCAGTCACATTCCGGCAGGATAATACAGAACTCGTCCCCACCGTAGCGGCACGGGAGATCGGTTTCCCGGACCTCCTGCAGCAGGGTGTCCCCCAAAAACTTGAGGACGCTGTCGCCGAAAGGGTGCCCCTGCTGGTCGTTTAGCTGCTTGAACTGGTCCACGTCGAAATAGATCAAGGCAAGCGGCGCCAGTAACCGCTTGGCGTGGGCCAATTCCTTTCTCAGGGCGACCCGGAAAGCCCTCTGATTGAAGAGGTTGGAGAGCGGGTCCCGGTCCGAAAGCTCCTTCAACTGACGGGTGCGCTCCGCGACCTGAAATTCCAGGTTTTTGGCGTAGTTTTCCGAACGCTCCTTTGCCGTTTCGATCTCGCTGATAAGGCTGCGGATATAGGTGTCGAAGACCAGGGTGACGTCGAAATAGATCAGTTTGTCCAGGGCCTGGCAGGTCTTTGCCAGCAAAGCGGGGTCGCTGATAGAGCGCTCCAGGGCTTTATTGATGATGTCCTTGAGCGTTTTCACCGCGGAGAGGTAGAGCTTTGGTTCGACACCGATGCGCTTATGGACCAGCCCGATGCGCAGACGGTTATTGACATACTCAATGTCAGTAAAACCGCTGAACAGATCGAGTACGTATTTGCGCTGTGCCGCATGGAGCCGCTGCAGAGTATCCAGGTCCCCTATCAGCAGGGCTATTTCCTCGATGGAAGTCTGTTCCTCGTAAAACTCATTCACAATAACGTCGATATTCTCTTCGATAAAAGGCCTGCAGCGTACCAGCAGGTCAATATCGTCCTCGCCAAGCGCAAGCAGCTCCTTGCGTCGCACGATCTCTTGTTCGGTCAGATGCAACTGCATCAACAAGGACTAAGTTACCCGTTTCATGGTGGTCTCGTTGGTAGATGAGGCTGATTTCATTTGGTTCCGATCCTGCTACAGTTCCCTTATTCTACCAGAACAAAGACAGGTTGAAAGAGTTGGATGGTCGTTAGGGAAGGGGGGATATTGGCATCTCTGCCAAGGGCCCGCGGGGTACGTTCAGGGCTGCCACAGATACTGTTCCAACGGGATACGATCCAGTGCGTCGAAGCAGACGCCCTCCTTTTCCAGGCGTAGCCGCTGCTCCTGATCGGCAGAGCTGCCGCCCGAGCGGCCACTGACCCTCCCCTGAGCGTTGACGACGCGGTGCCAGGGGACGGGAATCCGTCCCGAGAGTGCGCTCAGGGCATACCCCACAAGGCGCGCCTGGCCCGGCATCCCGGCCAGGCGCGCGATTTGGCCGTAGGTCGCAACGCGTCCCTCAGGAATGCGGAGCACCACGGCGTAGATCGCACGATATCGTTCTGAAATAGCCCGCATAGGAAAAGCCTCCTGCAGCATCAGCGCCCCTGAAACTCCTACCCCCATCCCCACCCCGACCCTCCCCTTGAAGGGGAGGGAGAGTATTCTCCTGCCGTTGAAAAGATGTGAAGGTAAAAAAACACCCGAAATGCCATTGCCGTCGCTTTTCGTCCCCTAACGGCGACCTACAGCATGTAATCGGTGCTGAGAAAGTGCGATTTCCTTTCCTTGACGATGCCGGTGATGATCTCCCGGTTGGCCTCGGTCTCCCGCGCCGCCACGACGATCCGGATGGAAAAAATGCGCAGGGCGTCGGCCACCGACTGGGTCCCCTCGGCCGAATTCTTGCGCCCGTTGAAGGGAAAACTGTCGGGGCTCCGTTGACACTTACTGTTAATATTGATGCGGCAGACCTGGTTTACCAGAGCGTCCACCAACTGCGCCAGGTCGTCACCGTCGCGCCCGAAGATGCTCGCCTGCTGGCCGTAGTCGGAGGCGACCACGTAATCAATGGCCTCCTGGATGTCGTCGTACACGACCACCGGTACCACCGGCCCGAACTGCTCCTCGCTGTACACCCGCATGGCGGGGCTCACCGGATAAAGCAGCGCCGGATAGAAGAAGGAACCGCTTCTGGTGCCGCCTCCCCGGTTCATAACCCGCGCCCCGTGCGCCTCGGCGTCCCGCACCAGCCCCTCGAGAAACTCCGGCTTTTCCGGCTCGGGAAGCGCGGTTATGGCGACCCCTTCCAGCCAGGGCACCCCACAATTGAGCGCTCCGATGCCGGCGGCCATCTGCTCCAGGAAGGAGCCGACAATGTTGCGGTGCACGAAGATGATCTTCAGTGCGGTGCAGCGCTGGCCGTTAAAGGAGAGGCTGCCCTCCAGGCACTCGGCTACCGCCAGCTCCAGATCGGCGTCAGGCAGGATGATCGCCGGGTTCTTGGCGTCCAACCCAAGCACGCAGCGCAGCCGGTGGGGACGGGGATGTATGGCACGCAGGGCATCGGCCACCTTGTGGGTGCCGATAAAGCCGAGCACGTCCAGCCGCCCCGAGGCAAGCAGCGGCGGCAGCACCTCCTCGCCGTCGCCGTAGACCGTGTTGACGACTCCCGGGGGAAAGGAGTCGCGGAAGGCCTCCAGAAGAGGCGCGAAGAGCAGGATGCCGAAGCGCGGCGGCTTCAGCACAATGGTATTCCCCATGACCAGCGCCGGGATCAGGGTCGTGAAGGTCTCGTAAAGCGGGAAGTTGTAGGGGCCCATGCAGAGCACGACTCCCAGCGGGGCGCGGCGAATCTGGCCGATAATCCCCTGGTTGATGACGAAACGCGAGGAGATTCGATCCAGTTCCTTCAGCGCCTCGAGGGTGTCGCGTATGTAGGCGAGCGCCCGCTCAAATTCGCGCTCCGCTTCCTGGAGCGATTTGCCGATCTCCCACATGAGGAGTTTCACGACCTCCGCGCGCTTTCCCTGCACGGCCAGGCTGAAGCGGTTCACGCAGCGGATGCGCTCCCCCACCGACATGGTGGGCCAGGTGCCGCGGCCGTTGTCGTAGGCCCGAACCGCGACGTCCAGGGTTTCCAGAGCCGCCGCAACCGAGAGTCGCGGCGCCTCACCGATGACCTTACGGGTCGGGGTGGCACCCGTTTGCACCTGAACCGGCGACAGCACCTCCTGGCGCGGGCCCTCCCAGTGGCGCAGTTCTCCGTCGATCAGGTAGTAGTCCTGAAGGATCGGGGCCGCGATGCGGTAGGTTTCGGGGATCTCCATTTCGGTCGGGGACAACGATGCAATAGTCTGTTTCACTTGATTCATTCCTTACGGTCTAAGCTTGACGATGCAGGCCTCGGTAAAAAGGACCAGGGTGATTGCGCCCAAAGGAGCTCTCTAAGGCCGAGTCTGTTGCTGCGCGTTACCATCGAGCGATCAATGTGGTGTCGGCGAGTTAGTGCTATATGGCAAAAAGTCACCCCCGTCAACAATTTAATCTGCAGTATGGAAGAGTCCCCAAAGATCAGCCACATCAGGATCAATCACAGCCAGATCTCATGCTGTCTGACGCTTTTGGTATGAAGTTTTTCACAGAATTAAAGGAAATCCCTGCAGAGCCGATAAAGAGAAGTGACTCTATTTCGGACCTTTAGGGCAGTTTTATCCACCTTGGACTGACTCCAACTTGCTCAGCAATGACAACGGCTGTGCATCCTTCGAACAGCTGGGGAAAGGATGGTAGCCGTCAGCCTAAGACCGTCTCACAACCCTGTCGCAACCAACAGGTATCCTTTGAGACAGGAGGCATCACCTAAGCAAAACCTAATGGCACACGATGTGCTCCAATAATAGCTAGGACATAGATCCAATCATCTTCAGCACCGAAGAGTCCCCGCGTCGCGGCGTTAACTTCGGAGGAGAGTCGCGCATGAGTCAGTTAATGAATGGCATATCCCCAAAAATGGTAGTAAAACTGCTTCCTTTTGTTGCTTTGCTTTTCCTGCTCCTGTCGGGAACTCCCGCTGCGGCCTCGGGGCTCAGCTCCACCTTTTTCGCCTCCGACACGGCTGCCCAGGCGATACTGGATGGCACACCCTACGACATCAATGATCCGGCCTGGCTTGTCAACGTTTCGGAGCAAAACCGCAATACCTTCGCCTACAAGCTCTTTGCCGCCCTTTTCATGCTCGGCTATCAGACCGAGATCGCCGTCAACGGCGTTTCCAGCCAAATCCCCCAGCGGCTCGCACTCTTCGCCTTCCAAAGCGCTAACGCCCTGCCGCAGTCGAACCTGGTAACGGCCGCCTGCCTGTCGCTGCTGGATCAGCAGGTCAGCACCCGGGAACAAACGCTCTCGGCAAGCGCTCAAGGGTTCCAGTTCTACGACCAGATGCAGCCGCTCCACCCCAACGACATCTCCAAGGACACCCTGGCCGCCATCTACAGCATCCCCATGAGGGCACTGCCAAAGTATCTGCAGATGTCCACCTACGAGGAGCTGCAGTGCATAAACGGGCAGTGTAACGGCTTTATCCAGGACCCGGGCGGCAACGGCATGGGGTGGCCTATCGACCCGTCGGCCGATTTTCGTTTCGTGGGGGCATACTTCGACCCCCTGCGTGCCAACACCAGGCTGCCGAGCGCTGCGGTCCATGTCGACACCGTGCTGCACGAATATGCCCACTACCTGGACGGCTTCTACAAAGTATTCAGCAACAATCCGCTCCTGACTAAATTCAAGATAGTCGACACGACCGGATTTTATGACATTGGCTACGATCTCAGTAGCGGCAGTAACGGCTGCTTCGTCACCAAGAGCGCTGCCCCGAAGGACTGGATAACGAAATATGCCCGGACCCCGGGGTACGGCAACTGCGCCGCCGGAAGTGCGGTGCCGGACGAAGACTGGGCCGAATCCTTTTCGATGTACGTGGCCGACGGGCGGGACTTCCGGGCTGCCGCGGGGCAAAGCGCACTGGTGGCCAGGCGCTACCAATGGCTCAAGGAGAACGTCTTCCTCGGTCTGGAGTACGACACCGACCTGGTGCGCGACACCGAGAGCGGCTGCAACGATGTTTATTTGTACGGGGCCGCCGGTGTGCCGGGATATGCCCACTGCAACAACAGCTACGTCTGGGACTTCACGCTCAAGCCGCTCGCCGGAAGCGTCGTCAGCGCACCCTCGGCTCCGGCGCCGGGGTCCTTCAACCCGCAGGGAAGCGCGGAGATTTCCACGATCGCGCTCTCCAACCCGGTCACCGTGGCCGGGATCAACTGGCCGAGCGCCATCTCGGTAACCGGCGGGGAATACTCCATCAGCGGCGGGGCCTACCTTTCCGCCCCCGGCACGGTTAATAACGGCGACACCGTGACCCTGCGGCTGACCTCCTCACCGAGCTACGGCACCCGCAGCGATGCAGTGCTGACCGTAGGCGGCATAGCCTCGGTCTTCAGCGTCACGACCCGCACCCCGGCGCAACCGACCATCTCGGGACTCCCACCCGCGACGGCCCTGACCGGCTCCCCCTACCTCTTTACCCCGACGGCACGCGATACTTCGAGCTTTTCCCTGAGCGGCACGCTCCCCCCCGGATTGGATTTCGACCCGGCCACCGGCTCCCTGAGCGGCATCCCGAGCGCTGCCGGCAGCTTCGGCCCCATCGTCATCTGCGCGATCAACGGGAATCTTGCGACGGCGCTCCCCGGCTTCGCCATAGTCGTTTCCGCCCCGATAGGAGAGTTCACCTTGACCGGACTGCTGGCAAACGGACGCCTGCAGCCCACAAGCACGACTCTTTCCAGCGGCAAGGTGCTGGTAACCGGCGGCTACGACGACCAATACCTGGCCCTGGCCAGCGCCGAATTGTACGACCCGGCAACGGGGGCTTGGAGTCCCGCAGCCCCCATGCTGCAGCCCCACGGCGACCAGAGCGCGACACTGCTGCCCGATGGCAGCGTACTGGTCGCCGGTGGCTATGATAACGGATTTAACGAACTTTCCTCGGCAGAGCTGTACGACCCCGTCGCCGACAGCTGGAGCGCGCTACCACCCATGAGTACCCCCAGGGCAGGCCACACGGCCACGCTGCTCGCTAACGGCAAGCTCTTACTGGCGGGCGGCTCCGCCGGAATGGACAACGGCTCCAGCGCCGAGCTGTATGACCCGGAGAGTAAGGCCTGGCAGCCCGCGACGCCGATGGCGGTCGGGCGCTCCTATCACAGCGCTACCCTGCTTAAAAACGGCAGGGTGCTGGTGGCGGGAGGCTATGACGCCGACTGGAATATCAGCTCCGCCGCAGAGTGTTACGACCCATCCAACGATTCCTGGAGCACGGCTTCGGCGCTGCTGCAGCCCCGGGCCAGCCACAGCTCCACGCTGCTGGGCGACGGAACGGTCCTCGTGGCAGGCGGCTATGACACCGACAGCGGCATCCTGGCGAGCGCAGAGCGTTATGATCCCGCGCAAGGTGCCTGGAGCCCGGCCGGTTCCCTCACCGCGCAGCGCTACTGGCACACGGCAACCCTGCTCTACAGCGGCCTGGTGCTGGTGGCGGGCGGCCAGGGCGCGGAGGGTTATCTCTCCAGCGCCCAACTGTTCGATCCCGCCAGCAGCAGCTGGCTTGCCGCCGGGCCAATGGTGACCGCCCAGGCCTACCAAAGCGCGAGTCTGCTCAGTGACGGCCGCGTGCTGCTGGCAGGCGGCAGCCCCGATGCCGGCTACGAGATGACCGTATCCCAGATCTTTACGGCAGGAGTAACCCGGGACTACACCCTGAATTTCACCACGACAGGGGGCGGATCCCTGCACGGGGTCCCGCTCCAGAAACTGGCGCAGGGCGCCAGCGCCACCTCGCTGAGCGCCCTGCCGGCGAGCGGCTATCAATTCGTCAACTGGAGCGGCAGCGGCGGTTTCCCGACCACAGCCGTCAATCCGCTGACTGTTGCCAATGTCAGTGCCGATATGACCATCACGGCCAACTTCGCCGCCTCAGTCAGTGGCAGTTGCGGGAATAGTAACGGCGCGCCACTTGCGCTCCTTCCCATAACCGGCCTCTGCGCCGCCGGCTCGGCTTCGGCCGTCGCCGGCAGCGGCCCCTGGAGCTGGAGCTGCCTTGGAAGCTTCGGCGGGACGACAGCGAACTGCTCGACGACCACAGCCACACAGACCCTCAACCTGACAGTGTCGGGGACCGGCTCGGGCACGGTCATGAGCTCTCCGACAGGCATGGCCGCCAATGTCAGCAGTTCCGCTTCTTTTGCCACAGGGACCACGATCGCGCTGCACGCCTTGGCCGCGGAATTTTCCTTCTGCTCCGCCTGGCAGGGGGACTGCGCGATAAACGGGGACGGCGACTGCGTGGTTACCATGAATGCAACTCGTAACGTCGCAGCCGTTTTCAGCAGGGATCTTGCCCACATGACCCGGATCGCTGAGACTTCCGCCTACTATCCGACCATCCAGGCGGCCTATGACAGTGCTCCGGCGGGAGGCACCGTCAAAGTCTGGGGTGCGTCCTTCACTGAGAACCTGGCAGCCGATCAAGACAAGGCAGTTTTCTTCAGGGGTGGCTACAACAGCGGCTATACTGGCAACTTTGGATTCACAGTGCTGAAAGGCGCTCTTAAAATAAAAAAGGGCGTTCTGACAGTAGACCGGCTGGTCATCAGACCGTAAACTGATCCTCGCCGTTTGCCCGCACCAGATTCCTTACTAGTTCCCCACGGAAAAGGGCCCGCAGCGATTCGCTGCGGGCCCTTTTGATGGTGCTAACAGGAGTTTGAGCCAGTCTGGACTACTTGACGGTGTACCAGAATTTGGAGCTGTGGACCTTGCCGTCTTTCAACTGGAACTTGCACATGACGCCGTACTTCCCTTTCTTCGACAGGTCGAAGTCGGCTCCGAAGTGCCCCTGCATCCCCATCAGGTCCTTGGCCTGGACGCTCTTGTCCGGGTTTTGCACCTTGACCTTTACCTCGCCCTCGGTCAGAGCCTTGCCCGATTTGACGTCTTTGAACTCGACCGCGATATGATGGGTCTCCTTCACGCCCATGGGCATCTCCATTTTCATGGCCTTCATGTGCTCTTTCATCCCCATGACCTTGAAGGTCGCCTTCACGCCGTCGACCACTTCCTCATGAGCGACATCGCCCTGGTGGCCGCCGTGGCTCATGTCCATCCCACCCATGTCACCATGGTCCATTGCCGCGAAAGATGCTACGGGAGCTGCCAGAGCAAAAAGGGCTGCGATCAGTACGGTGATTTTTTTCATGTGGTAAGTTCTCCTTCTCAGTTTTTAGTTAGTATTTTTATCAAGACCATTATCTATAGCATTCACCGTGCCATTGCATAGATGACTGATATCCTTGAAACTTATCCTCAGTCAAAGACAACGGGGTAGAGAATATTCCACAGTACGCGTAGCATATTCTACCCTAGCGGCGGCCGAACAAGAAATGGGGCAGGGTCTATCGAGGAGATTTAAGCCCTGAGAAACTGGCAGAATATCGCAGGACAGCTGCCTAATGGGCACGTCACCCGCGGACCATTCAGTAATGATGCTAAACACTTGCCCCGGCCGTTGGCGACTCGTCCCACTCAAACCCGCAGATGGGGCAGATCCCCTGACCGTTCGCAAAGTATTCCTCCCCGCATTTCGGGCAGGTTACGTTGGGCTGCGGGCCGCAGAGAATACAGGTTAACTCTTCGTCCAGATCATTTCCGCAGTACATGCAATGTTTCATGGTTACCCTCTCTTAAAGACGCGCGCCAACCATACCTGCTACGACTTTTTTTCGGTACAAAAAAAGGAGGCCACAGCTAAAAAAACAGGTTGAGATCGAGGTCGAGGTCCACCTTAAACCTTAACCTCGACCTTAACCTGTTTAATACTGCCGCCCCTTTTATATCTAATGCCAAAGTCGTCGGCGCTTTTAGACGGTAACCACAATCTTGCCTTTTTGCTGGTTAGACTCCATGTACTTGTGAGCCTCCACGATACTTGCCAGTGGGAAGGTGCGATCGATGATCGGCTTCAACTTTCCACTCTCCAGTCCGCTATAGACGAATTGCTTGCCGCGCGCAAGTTTCTCGGGATCCTTCACGATCTCGAACAAAACGTAGCCGCGGACAGTAAGTCCCTTGCCGAGCGCTGCAAAGAGGGGAAACGGGGTAGGTTCCGAAGCCAAGGCGCCGTACTCGAAGATGATCGCTCCCGGCGCGGCCGCGTCGGCAAGTTTACCCAGCGAGGGCCCCCCGACCGGATCGAAAACAATGTTGGCCCCTTTCCCGGCGGTAAGATCCATGACGCTTTTCACCAGATCCTCTTCGTTACTGGCAATGACGTGATCCGCCCCGACTTCCCTGAGAAAGGATTTCTTATCTGCACCGCGGGTAACCGCAATGGCGGTCGCCCCACGAGACTTGACGATCTGAATCGCGGCTAGGCCCACACTGCTACTTGCCGCGGTGATTAGCACGGTGTCCGTCGCTTTCAGTTGCCCGAATTCAATCAGTGCCCCGTAAGCCGTCAGATACTGCATCCAGATGGAAGCGCCCTGGGCGGGGGTGAGCTTTTCAGGATAGGCAGCTACTGAGTAGGCCGGAACGACAGCGCTTTCTCCGTAGACGCCATAGGCGGTAAGGGAAAAGGACGGTATGGTACTCACCCGGTCTCCGATTTTCACGCCGGAGACTCCGGGACCGACGGCATCGACCACCCCGGCGGCTTCGTAGCCGAGCCGCGAGGGAAATACCGGATTTTCCAGGTACTGCCCCTGCCGGAACATGACTTCAGCCCGATTTAAGCCTATGGCTGCGACCTTGAGCCGGACCTCGCCCTCCCCCGGCTCCGCAAGCGGTAATTCCTCAAGTTTAAGTACCTCGGCTCCCCCGGTCTGGTAAAAACGAACTATTTTTGGCATAGTGTTCTCTCCTTTATGAAGATGAAATGTATCGCTACTCTCAATGAACTCCAATTATATACCGCTTCACGGTTTTAGGACGTAAAAGGGCTTGCAGAAAGTTACTGTAAGCCCTAAATACTCCGACGGTACGCCTCTCGCCAGCGTCCATTGCCAACCAGCGCTCAACCGGCATCAAGTAAGTTTGGTGTTCCTGATCGGAAGCTGCCGGATCCTTTTGCCGGTCGCGGCAAAGATGGCATTGCAGATGGCCGGCGCAATCGGCGGGACACCCGGCTCCCCTACTCCCGTCGGCAAGGCCGTGCTCGGCACCAGGTGAACGTGGATCTCAGCGGGCGCCTCATCCATCCGCGCCACCGGGTAGTCGTTGAAGTTGGACTGTTGAATCCGGCCCCGGGCCGCCGTGATCTCTCCCATCAGGGCGATACTGGTACCGAACACCGCGGCGCCCTCGAACTGCGCCCGCACCCGTTCGGGATGGATCACCCTTCCCGCATCGACCGCCACATCGATGCGCGGGATGCTGATCCTTCCCTGGCCGTCGACCCGGACGTCGGCGACGACCGCGATGTAGCTCAAAAAGCTGCGGTGCGCCGCAAAGCCGAGCGCGCGCCCCTTTTCCGGCTTGCGCCTTGCCCACCCCGATTTTTCTGCCACCAGCTCGACTACCCGGCGCAGGCGCCCGGTTTCCCAAGGATACTGGTCGAGCGGTTTGCCGTAGTTCATGTTCTTGGTCCCTTCGGCCTGGAAGTCGATGCTGCGCGGAGAGCCCAAAAGATCGAGAAAATACTCGATCCGGTCCCGACCCGCAGCTGCCGCCAGCTCATCGGTGAAGGACTGAATCGCGAAGGCCTGGTAGATGTTGGCCACCGACCGGAGCCAGCCGATGCGCACGTGGTTTTGCGCCGGCCCGTTCTCGGCCCGAAGGTTCGCAATGTCGAAGGGGAGATCTACCCACCCCTGGGCCAACTCGCTGTCGCCTCCGTAGCGCGCCGAGGCGTCGAAAGTTGAGGGGATGGGTGGATAGGCGCTGCGCTGCAGCCACGCGGTCGGGCGCCCCTTGGCGTCCGTCGCCGCCTTCAGGTAGAGCGCCGCCACACTGTGATAATAATCGTGACCAATATCGTCTTCACGAGTCCAGACCACCCGGACCGGCCGGCCGACCTTTTTGGACAGGATGGCTGCTTCGACCACGTAATCGGGTTTCGACTTGCGTCCGAATCCGCCCCCCAGGAGCGTCACGTGGATGGTCACCTCCTCTTTGGCGACCCCCACAGCCTTGGCGACCGTTTCCTGCGTCGCCTGTGGATTCTGGGTCGCCGCCCACACGGTTACCTTGCCGTTTTGGTACTCGGCCAGTGCCGCAGGCGGCTCCATGGTGGCATGTGCCAGATGAGGAAGGTAATACTCCGCCTCATGAATCGTTCCCCCCTTGGCAAAGGCGGCTGCCACGTCGCCTTTGTTGCGCACGACCTTCTGCGGTTGGCGCACGGTTTCCAAAAGTGACTTTCTGAATTCTCCCGAGTTGTAGCCGGCGTTGGCGCCGGGCTCCCAGACGACCTTCAGCTTCTCGCGCCCCTCCAGCGCCGCCCAGCTACTATCGGCCAGGACGGCAACCCCACCGAGGGCCTGGAACCCGTAAGGAGGGGTAGCCGTATCGATTACCATCGTCCGCACCACCCCCTTGACCTTGAGGGTTTCCCGATCGTCGTACGATTTAAGCGTGCCGCCGAGGACCGGCGAGCGTTCAATGGAGGCGTGGAGCATCCCCGGCAGTCGGGCGTCAGCGCCGTAGATCGCTTTTCCGCAACAGATGTCGCCAAGGTCCACCACCGGTACCCCGACTCCTATGTAGCGGAACTCGGAGGACGTTTTGAAACGAAGCTCCTCCTTGCCGGGCACCTTCTGCCCTGCCGCCAGGGTCGCCAGTGCGCCGAATCCCAGGGAGCGCCCATCCGCGTGCACGATCCGGTGGTTATGCGCCCGGCACTGCGCTGCCGGAACGCCCCATTTTTCAGCGGCAGCGCGCTCGAGCATGAGGCGCGCCGTGGCACCAGCCTCGCGCAGCGGTTGGTAGAAATCGCGAATCGATTTGGACCCGTCGGTGTTTTGATCCCCGTATTTGGCGGAGGCGACTGCCTGTTCAATCCTGACCTGTGCCCAGTCGGCATCCAGCTCATCGGCCGCCACCATCGGCAGCGCGGTCCGGATCCCGGTCCCCATTTCAGAGCGGTGGGCGACGATGATCACGGCCCCACTCGGCTCGATCCCCAGATAGACGCTGGGGTACCAGGGCTGCGCAGCCGCCAGTGCGTTCAGCACTTCCCCACCGGGGAGCAGGCGAGCGCCCAGGACCAGCGCCCCCGCGGTAAAAGTTGTCTTGAGAAAACCGCGTCGGCTGACCAGCATGACGCTTTTCATGATTTCACCCTCCTGCCAGCTTTCTCCCTGGCGGTTACGCTGCTATTTATTAAAAAATAGTAAAGGACACCCCCGACATGTCAACTGACGCAATTGAATCACCGGATTATTTCGGCTATGCTTGGCAAAGGCTGACGGCACCACGAGGAATGGATGAGGAAAGGACGGGGATCCCATGATAAAGAAAATCGTTTCCGGAGGGCAAACCGGTGTAGATCGGGCCGGACTTGACGCTGCCCTGGAGGCTGGCATACCCGTAGGCGGTTACTGCCCCAAAGGGCGCTTAGCCGAGGACGGGACTGTGCCCGAACGCTACCCCCTGACGGAGTTGACCAAGGGAAGATACGCCAGTCGGACCGAGAAGAACGTGGTCGAGTCGGACGGGACCCTGATTTTGAACCTCGGCGAACTGACCGATGGTACCAAGGCAACGGTGGATTTTGCCAAAGAGCATGGCAGAGCCCACCTGATAGTGCAACTAGAGGAAATGATGCCGTTGGAGGAGTGTCTGAGTTGGATTGAGGAGCACGGCATCAGAGTCTTGAACCTAGCCGGCCCTCGTGAAAGCAAGCGCCCCGGAGTTTATCTGAAAGCTTTTGCCTACCTGCAGCGACTGTTTAATGCCAGGAAAGCAGTCTAGCAGGTCGTTGAAAATAAGACCTGTTTTCGCCCCGTAATGGTTCACAACGATTTTTTTGAATCTTTTTGTTGCTGGCACTACTGTCTTTTCGAGTTTTTTGCTCTTTTCCAACTCAACATTCT
>Ga0209123_1001112_pt1 | contig 28551 bp, 24 predicted proteins | sample BarGraIncu00431A_FD_184500 | JGI IMG/M metagenome (GOLD analysis project Ga0209123, IMG submission 184500) | Arctic peat soil microbial communities from Barrow, Alaska, USA - Barrow Graham LP Incubations 004-31A (SPAdes) (version 2) | ecosystem: Environmental > Terrestrial > Soil > Wetlands >...
CAACAATCGCTGGCTCGGCGGAACACTTACAAACTTTACAACCATCAAGAAGAGAATCGCACGTATGAGCGAGCTTCAGAAAATGGCATCAGACGGTTCTTTTGAACTTCGTCCCAAAAAAGAAGTTGCCAAGCTTAAGCTCGAACTTGAAAAGCTTGAGAGAAACCTCGGCGGTATCCAGACGATGACACGCCTTCCGTCTGCAATCTTTGTCGTTGACACCAGAAAAGAACATCTGGCCGTTGCAGAAGCAAGAAGACTTGGTATACCTCTTGTAGCTATTGTTGATACAAACTGCGATCCGGAAGAGATAGATTACGTTATTCCCGGCAACGATGATGCTATCCGTGCCGTTAAACTGATTGCAGGCCGTATGGCTGATGCAGTTATTGAAGCGCGTCAGGGCGAGCAGCTGGATGTACCTGCAGTACCGGTAACAGCTGAAACATTTGGAACTCCGGACGTTGCTCCGGCAGCAGAAACAGTAGAAGCAGAGACTGCCGTTGCAGTTGAAGAAGTATAAGCATACGTCGCTTACGATATGAATGAATCCTGTTTCAAAATTAACAGGAGTGTAGGAGGATATATATGGCAGATATTACAGCAGCACAGGTAAAAGAACTCCGTGAGATAACGGGTTCCGGAATTATGGATTGTAAGAGAGCGCTCCAGGAGAAAGACGGAAACGTCGAGGAAGCCATCATCTGGCTTCGTGAAAAAGGAATCGCATCTGCTGCTAAAAAAGCAGGCAGAATCGCATCCGAGGGAATTGTGGACGCTTACATTCATGCAGGCGGACGTATCGGAGTCCTTGTTGAAGTAAATATTGAGACTGATTTCGCAGCAAATAACGTGGACTTCAAAGCTTTTGTCCGTGATGTTGCCATGCAGATCGCTGCAACGAATCCGCGTTGGGTAACCCGTGAAGAGATTCCCCAGAGCGAGATTGAAAAAGAGACAGAGATTATCCGCAACAAGGCCCTGAACGAAGGCAAGCCGGAAAAAATCCTGGATCGTATTGTCGAGGGTTCTATTGCAAAGTTCTACAAAGAAAACTGCCTTCTCGAGCAGGAGTTTGTCAAGGATGATTCCAAGACAATTGAAATCCTGCAGAAGGAAATGACCGCCAAGATTGGTGAGAAAGTAGCTATCCGCCGCTTTACACGCTATGAAATGGGCGAAGGCATTGCCAAAAAGGAAGAGAATTTTGCTGAAGAAGTTATGAAGCAGATTCGCTGATATGGCAATATAGAAAATAATTTGAAGAGCTGCCATGATTTTTTTCGTGGCGGCTTTTTTTTAGGGCCTGGAGAAGATAGAATATAAGCAGGTGGATATCACCGGAAACCAGTGGAGGTAGAAACGATGAGTGGACCCGTGTATAAGCGAATCCTTCTGAAGATCAGCGGCGAGGCACTAGCCGGCGAAAAAAAGATTGGGATAGATGATGTTGTACTTCGCCGGATCAGCTCAACGATTAAAAGGGTATCCGATATGGGAGTTGAAGTAGCCGTTGTTGTCGGAGGTGGAAATTTCTGGAGAGGACGAACCAGCGAGAGCATGGACCGTGTTACCGGAGACCATATGGGAATGCTGGCCACAATGATGAATGCTCTGGCCCTTGCAGATGCAATGGAGCAGGCCGGAGCCGTAACAAGGGTTCTTTCCGCAGTGGAAATTCGCCAGATGGCTGAACCATATATCCGTAAGCGCGCAATACGTCATCTTGAAAAGGGCCGGATCGTCATCTTTGCTTGTGGAACCGGCAATCCTTTCTTTTCAACTGATACCGGGGCTGCCCTCAGGGCGGCTGAAATTGAGGCCGACGTATTCTGCAAGGCAACTATGGTTGACGGTGTCTACGATAAGGATCCCAACCTGTTTCCTGACGCACGCAAGTATGATACGATTTCACACGACGAAATCCTGCAGCTCAATTTGAGGGTGATGGATGCTACGGCGGCTGCTCTGTGCAGGGATAATAAAACAACCATCCTTGTGTTTTCCATGCAGGACCCGGAGAATATTATTCGAATAATCAACGGCGAAAAAATCGGAACTCTGGTAAAATAGATTCAAAAAGGGAGGCTTACGCATATGCAGACGATTACTAAGGAAACATACATCCATTATGAAGAAAAGATGATTAAGACGATTGCCAACCTGACTGAAAATCTTAATGCTATCCGTGCAGGTCGTGCAAACCCGCATGTGCTGGATCGTATTTTCATTGATTACTACGGCACAAAGACACCTCTTAATGCTGTTGCCAATATTCAGGTTCCGGAACCCCGGATGATTACCTTGATTCCGTGGGATCCATCCACCCTCAGAAGTATTGAGAAGGCAATTATGGCATCCGATCTGGGAATAAATCCCGGAAACGACGGTAAGATGATTCGCCTTTCATTCCCGATCCTTTCTACGGAACGACGCAGGGACCTTGTGAAAAGTGTTCATTCCTATGAAGAGGAAGCCAAGGTTGCCATCCGCAACATTCGCCGTGACGGCATAGAAACGTACAGGGCTTTCCACAAGAAAAAAGAACTGACGGATGATGATATGGCTGATTTTGAGGAGGAGATCCAAAAAATCACGGATATATACATCCATGAAGCAGAGAAAACGATTGCAGCAAAAGAGAAGGATCTGATGGATATTTGATTCATCCGTCCGGTACAGGCTTTTCCGGCGGGCGAAGCAATTTGCCCGCTTTTTTTCATAAGGAGTTATCTGATGAGTTTATCAAATAAAAGCGGAAATTTTCTGGCAGGATTGTTTTCCAATCTTTCCGTTCGAAACCGCAAAAAGCTGCCGCCTGCTAGAAAATCGGATAATCCGGGAGAGGGTTTGAAGATTCCTGTGCATTTGGGTGTTATTATGGACGGCAACGGACGGTGGGCCCAAAAGAGGCATCTTCCCCGATCAGCCGGCCATAGGGCCGGGGCTGAGAATCTCAAGGAACTGTGCCGCAACTGCGGTTATTATGGTGTCAGGTACCTGACGGTATATGCATTTTCCACAGAGAACTGGTCAAGGCCGCAGGACGAAGTACATGCGCTTATGGAGCTTTTTGTAGAGTTTTTCGAAAGGTATGATCCGGAACTCGAGAAAGAAGGAATCCGCGTCCGCTTTTCCGGTGATATTGCAAGTCTCCCCGAAAGAATCCGCGCGGTTTGCATGAAAGCGGAACAAAATTCGCAGGGCCGTAACCGGATGGACCTGATCATTGCAATCAATTACGGCGGACGCCGTGAAATAATGCAGGCCTGTCAGAAGATTGCCCGGGATGTGATGGACGGCAGAATTATGCCGGACGAAATTACTGAGGATACGCTGTCCGGACATATGTATATTCCGGGTATTCCTGACCCGGACCTGGTGATACGGCCAAGCGGGGAGCAGAGGCTGTCAAATTTCCTTGTATGGGAGGCTGCCTACGCTGAATTCTGGGTGTCCGATACACTTTGGCCCGACTTCGGGTTTGATGACCTGACGGATGCTTTTCGTGCCTTTACCATAAGGGACAGACGTTTCGGAGGTTTATCAAAACCTGAAGATGAGTAGCGTGTTTTCGATAGATAGCGTAAAATAATATGATCATTGAAATGCTGGATTAAATAATCTGGAAAGGAGCGGAGTGGTCGGGTATCTTTTGAATTATTTGACTGCTTCTTTTACGATATGAAACAGAGAGTCATTACCGGCGTGTTTTTTACAATAGCGATTTTGGCGTTTATTGTTCCGGGTTATTTTGCACCATACGTGCTTTCCATACTTTGGGCGGTGGTTGCCCTTGTGGTCGCCAGGGAAATGATAATATGCGTACAGGCCAAAAACATGAGGCCGGGTCAATATTTGAGTTATACGGGAGCCAGTTTCTCATTGCTGCCGGTTCTGATCAGCCTGTATTCAAAGTCAGTCCTGCTGGCTTTTGGTACCTATTCACTTGCCATTCTGCTTCTGGCCATGAACACCGTTATTATTATGGTGCTTTTCCAGCCCGGCGAAAATGTATTCGGTGACGGAATTGCAACGTCAAGCATCGAGCTGTATGTTTCTTTTCCGCTTGCCTGTGCCAATATTACAGCTCTTTTCATTCCGCATGGCTGGTATTTTGTAGTTATAGGACTTTTTGCACCGTGGATATCCGATGTTTTCGCCTATTTTACAGGATCGCTCATCGGGAAACACAAAATCGTCCCTCATATCAGTCCAAAGAAGACGCTGGAAGGCTGTATCGGCGGGGCAGTCGGATGTGCCGGTGTCATGGTTCTCTTTTTCTGGCTGTTTATGGATAAATTTATCAGCCCTTCCATGGGAATCATCGCTTATCTGACTCTTGCGGCCACAGTTGGATTTATTCTTTCGATCGTTTCACAGCTTGGCGACTGGATGGCTTCCGCCATAAAAAGATGGGCTGGAATCAAAGACTTCGGCAGGATACTTCCGGGACACGGCGGACTTCTGGACCGTTTCGACAGTGCATTCTTTACACTGCCTGTTGCGTTTGCACTCGCCATTTGTTTCAGCTAAGGAGAATACTATGAAAAAACTTTCGATTTTGGGGTCGACAGGATCCATTGGGTCCCAGACTTTGGAAGTCGTCCGGGGGTTTCCGGAGCGCTTTGAAGTTGTCGCGCTGTCCTGCGGGTCACGCGTGGAATTATTGGAAAAACAAATCAGGGAATTTCATCCGTTGATTGCTAGTGTGTCTGATGAAAAGGAAGCATTGGCGCTGCAGAAAAAATTGACGCAGTCCGGTGAAAAGACGACTGTCTTCTGGGGGGACGAAGGCAACCGCCTTTGTGCTTGTGTTCCGGAAGCGGAAATGGTCGTCGCTGCGATGGTCGGTGTAAAAGGCCTTGATCCTGTTGTAGCTGCTATTGATGCAGGCAAGGATATCGCGCTTGCCAATAAAGAGACGCTTGTAGCCGGGGGATCGATTGTCATCCCCAAAATTAAAGCACGGTTCGGAAAGCTTCTTCCTGTGGACAGTGAGCATTCCGCAATATGGCAATGCCTGTGGGGGCAGCCGTCCGGCAGCCTTGACAGAATCCTTCTAACTGCATCCGGCGGACCGTTCAGGGGATTTTCCAGGGAACAGCTCCGGAAAGTAACCGTTAACGAAGCACTTTCACACCCGACATGGAAGATGGGCGGAAAAATAACAATCGATTCGGCTTCCATGATGAATAAGGGCCTTGAAGTCATCGAGGCGGGATGGCTGTTTGATGTGCCAGTCGACCATGTGACTGTAGTTGTGCATCCGCAGAGCATCATTCATTCCATGGTGCGCCTGAAGGACGGTTCCGTAATGGCGCAGATGGGCAAACCGAATATGATGCTGCCGATTCAGATTGCACTTTCTTATCCGCTCCGGCTTGATAACTTAACGGAGCCTTTTGATCCTTTTGCACCTGAATGTTCGGATCTGCATTTTGAAAAATGTGATACGGGTGTTTTCGGGTGTCTGGATCTGGCATTCCATGCGGGAAGGGTCGGCGGATCACTGCCGGCTGTGATGAATTCTGCCAATGAAGAAGCAGTGGCAGAATTTTTGGCAGGAAAGATTCCTTTTTCATCAATAGAAGACAGTATCCGGGCATGTATGGATGCTCACGAGCGCGAGGGGGTCGTCTCAGGTTTTTCCGTCCGGGATGTCTATGAAATGGATTTGTGGGCCAGAGGGTTTGTGAAGGAGTATTTCCAAAAAACTGCGAAAGCGTAACAGATCAGGAGAAAAATATGTCATTTTGGGGTGTTGTAATAGCTGTCTTAGGTCTTGGAATACTCGCTGCGGCGCACGAGATCGGGCATTTTTTTGCTGCAAAACGTCTTGGAATCAAAGTGCAGGAACTGTCCATATTTGTAGGACCGTCGCTGGTACACTGGAACAGGAATGACGTTGAGTATCATATCCGTCTGATCCCTTTTGGAGCGTATGTGCGTTTTCCGGGATTTGATGAAGATGATGAAGGGATGACCAATCCTGATTCGTATCTTAACCAGCCGCGCTGGAAGAGGCTTCTTGTGTCGCTGGCAGGACCGTTCACCAATTTGATCCTGGGTATTGTCATTTTTGCCGTTATTTCTTCTGTCTTCGGGTTTACATCTACAAATCTCGATATTATTACCGAGGGATCGCAGATTGCGCAGACTAACGCGGTGGAAGGGGATACGATAGAGACATTGAACGGGAAGAGAATCCTGACGGATGTGGACCTCAGTTATCTCGCTTATTCTGTTCCGTCCACGGAACCGATGACGATGACTTTGCGTTCGCAGAAAACAGGGCAGGTTTATTCCGTTACTCTTACACCTACCGTAAAGTCCAGATATGTCGTCGGGATCCAGGGTATTGACAGGTCGGATTCGGATGTCAATAAAGGTTGGGAAATCACAACAGTTGACCCGACACAAAACGGCGGACATCCTGTGCTTAAAATCGGGGACATGCTGCTTTCGATAAACGGGATACCGGTGTCGGATCCAAACGTTGCTGCTGTTATTCCTGGAAATGACAGTAATCAGATAACAGTGTCTATTATTCGTGACGGAGTAAAACAGGATGTCTCAATGACAGCAACGATAAGTGACACGGCAAATGCCCGGGGTATTTATATAAAGCCGGGAAGCGGCTTCGGGAATCTCCTTAAACATTCGGTATTATATTCGGTATCAGTAATTGAAGTCTCGATATATGGCCTTCGAGCCGTGGCAAAAGGTGAAATAAAAGCACAGGATGCAATCGGCGGACCGCTTGGGATTGCTTCGGCTGTTTCGGGTGTTGTCGATGCGCCGAAGACCAATAATTCCGTGAAAGTGGAAACACTGGGATTCCTGGCCGGATTGATTTCAGTAAGCCTGGCATTTACAAATCTTCTTCCGCTTCCGGGACTGGACGGGAATGCCGTGGTACTTGTAGCCATTGAAATGATCAGAGGTAAGAAGATATCAATCCGCACGGAGAGCATCATAAACGGAATAGGATTTGTGGTTTTGATCGCACTGGTGATCTTTGCTTTTTCGTCGGATATATTGCGAATGGTGGGCTGAAAAATGGATAGGAAAATGACAAAAACCGTTCATGTAGGGAATGTCGCAATCGGAGGAACATCCCCCATTGCCGTTCAATCCATGAATACTACGGATACCAGGGATGTTGAGGCAACGGTTGCACAGATACTGCGGCTTGCTGATGCCGGCTGCGAAATTACGCGTGTAGCGGTACCCGACCGTGAGGCGGCACTTGCGCTCCGGGAAATTACAAGGCGCTCTCCGATACCTGTAGTGGCGGATATTCATTTTGATTACAGGCTGGCTCTTTTGTCCATCGAGAACGGGGCTGCAAAAATTCGTATTAATCCGGGTAATCTCGGAGATGAATCCAAAATATTTCAGGTTGCCGATGCGGCGCGTGCAAGGCAGATTCCCATTCGGGTCGGTGTGAATTCCGGATCGATTTCCCACCAGGTACTTGCAAAATACGGCGGAGTAAACCGTGACTCAATGACGCACAGTGCTTTGGATGCAATCGAATCCCTTGAGAAGGCACGTTTTTATGATATGGTGGTAAGCATCAAGTCGTCGGACCCGCTTCTTACGATAGAAAGTTATCGGCTTCTTTCAGAAAAAACGCCGTATCCGCTTCATGTCGGGGTTACGGAAGCCGGTACAATTAAAGAAGGGATCATACGTTCAGCTGTTGGCATAGGAGCACTTCTTTCCGAAGGAATAGGGGATACGATACGGGTCTCCCTGACCAGTGACCCTGTTGATGAAATCCGGGCTGCATTCAGTATCCTAAAAGCGCTTGCCCTTCGAAAACATGGAATTCAGCTTATTTCCTGTCCGACATGCGGACGCACGCAGGTTCCTCTGATTGAGCTTGCCGGACGGATCGAAAAAGAGATATCAGACATGCCTTATGACCTGCGTGTAGCCGTTATGGGCTGCGTTGTCAACGGACCGGGAGAAGCACAGGAGTCGGATATCGGAATTGCCGGCGGTGTCAATGAGTTTCTCCTGTTCAAAAAAGGACTTGTAATCCGTAAAATCCCCGCAGAAAACGTACTCGAAGAACTCATTAAAGAGATACGTATTATGGGGGAAGCCCAAACGCAAGAAAACAGTAAAGGAAGTAATCACAAGGAATGATTTATCTCGAAGAATTTGTTCAATCCTTTTCACAAAATCAAAACCTTCTTGATATTGCACATGCTGTCCGTGCAAGAGTACTGCATGTTCGAATGGATGCCTTCGCTAAAGGCCTGGAACTTACACTGGATTTATTAGGTGCGGTTCCCTCCGGGAATCTGCTTATTGCACTTGAACATGAACTGCGTCATGAGCTGTCCCTTACACATGTACGGCTTTTCCTTTCCGGATTCCCCAAAGAGGACCAGGCACCTGCAGCCATGATTCATCCGCTTCTTCCCTGGATTTTATCTGCCGTAAAGCGTGAAAATCCTATGCTCGGGTCTCTTGTTGCCGGTGCGCAATTCGAAGGCAGCGAAAAAGTGCTGACAGGACATTTGTACCTTTCACTGGATACAGACCTGGAAACGGAATTCAAAGTATGCCTTGATAAATTTATGCAAAAATACCTGGAAGTCCAGTGCCCGTTCATTTGGGAATATAACAATACACAGTCATCGGTTTCCCCTGTTGCTTTTGCAAAGCAGCAGGCCGATTTGCTTCGTATGGAAGTGAACGAAGCGTTGATACATTCTGCTCAGTTCCAGAGTTCGCAGGAAGAGAGTACTCATAATGTCAATCCGCTTTCCAGGAGCAGATTCGGTCAGGGCAGCGGTTCGGGCCATGGTCCGGGCAGCGGCGCCGGGCAGTCTGTTCAGGGCAAGTCCAAACCCGCAAAGGGTAAATCCGGCAATCCGGGAAGTATCCCCCCCGGTCAATCGCCGGATGATTCTTTTCCTGATACCGGGATGCCCGAACCGCCCCCCATCAGTCAGGATTCATGGGAGTACAAGGCTAAGGAAGCCGCCAAAGAAAACAAAACCGTATTTACAAGGACACCCAGGGCGGACGGCATTCTTTGGGGAAAAGGGAATCCGACTCTGCCGGTTGTCAAAATTCAGGAAATGAATTCCAACACCGGCCTTGTCCAATTTGACGGCAGTGTTGAAATTGATACATTTAATCTGACCAAAGCAGGGAATAAAGTTCGTGTCAATTTCTATGTGACAGATGACACAGGCTGTATCTCATGTGTCTATTTCATGCAGCCCGCAGATGCCGATTTATTTGAAGAACGTTTCAAAAAGGGCGGCTTTGCCCGTTTTCAGGCAAATGTATATTACGACGATAAATATTCAAGGGACCTGCAGGCATCCGTTGAAGGGGTTATGGAAAAAGATGCCCCCGGAAAACGAGAGGACACGGCTCCGGTTAAACGGGTTGAACTTCACTGCCACTCAAAAATGAGTGAAAAGGACGCTGTTATTGATGTATCCCGACTATTCCTGGAAGCTTCCAGAATGGGCCATCCTGCCTGTGCCCTGACGGATCACGGAGTTGTGCAGGGCTTTCCGGAAGCAGCGGAAACCTCCCGTAAAATTAACAGTAAAAGGACGGATGACCCATTCAAAGTCATTTTTGGCATGGAAGGCTATCTGATTGATGATGGACCGTGCATAGCTTTTCATGCACAGGAGACGGACACATTTGAAAACGGATATGTTGCCGTAGATGTTGAAACGACCGGCCTGGACAGCTCCTCTGATGCGCTTCTGGAAATCGGGGCCGTACATTTTGTACAGGATGAATCCGGATCTTTTGTGCCCGGGGAAATCTTCCATACATTTGTCAACCCGGGCAGGGACATTCCTTCGGATATTGTTGAACTCACCGGAATCACACCTTTTGATGTACAGGGGGCACCCGGTCCTGTCGAAGCCGTACGTTCATTTGCAGATTTCCTCGGCGGCAAACCGGTCTGCGGGCACAATGCGATGTTTGACCTGTCGTTTCTGCGCGCTGCGGGATTCTCCGTTGATATTGAGAAGCATGCTGACTATCGAATCAAGTTTAATCCGGTTACGATTGACACGGTTGCCCTTGCACGTACATTCTTTCCGGAACTTTCAAATGTCAGGCTTTCCACGGTAGCGGAATTCCTTAAAATCCCTCTTGTCCGAGCTCATCGGGCGGATTCCGATGCGATGACCTGCGGAATCATACTCTCCAGGGTTATGCGGGATTTTGACCTGAAAACTCCGCTCGATCTCAATGAGAAAGCAGGGAAACTCGGACTTTCTGAAATTGTTGCCCGCAAACAGAGGGTATACCATGTCATACTGCTTGCACAGAATGCACTCGGGCTCTACCATATGTACCGGATGGTTTCGGAATCGCATACGCAGTATTTCAATATGCGGCCCCGCATACCGAAATCCGTGCTTGCCTATTTTAAGGCGGGACTTATTGTGGGAAGTGCCTGTGAGCGGGGTGAAATCTTTTCACACGTCCTCGGGTATTACCGTGCCAACGGCAGCAATACGGAACTTGCAAAGGCTGCCATGCTTCAGGACAGGGCCTTTATCCGGATGGCGCGTTTCTATGACTATCTTGAGATTCAGCCAATCAGCAATAATGAATTCTATTTAAGGAATCAGGACAGTGGTCTGCAGACAACGGAGGACCTTAAAAACATGAACCGCCTGATCGTTATCCTGGGAGAACATCTCGGTGTCCCTGTCTGTGCGACAACCGATGCTCATTTCCTTGAAAAGGATGAGGGGGAATACCGTAAATACATGCTGATGGATATGGGATATAAGGATGCAGAACTCCAGAGCGACCTGTATTTCAGGACAACTGCAGAAATGCTTGCGGAATTCACATACCTCGGGGACGAAAAAGCGTATGAGGTAGTTGTCGAAAATACCAATAAAATTGCCGGCCGCATAGAAGCAGGACTGAAGCCTTTCCCCGACGGCACGTATCCTCCGATCATTGAAACCGCTGCTGATGATATTCGAAATCTGACATGGGAAGCAGCAAAACGCATGTATGAATTCGAAGGCGAGATATCACCCGTTGTCAAGGCACGTGTCGAAAAGGAACTTGACTCCATTATCGGGCACGGTTTTGCCATCATGTACTACATAGCTTACAGGCTTGTAAAAAAGTCGAATGAGGACGGGTATATTGTCGGTTCACGGGGATCTGTCGGATCATCCCTTGTTGCGACCCTCTGCGGAATTTCCGAAGTGAACCCGCTTCCGCCGTATAACCTTTGCCCGAACTGCCGCTATTCCATATTTGACGAATCCGGAAAATATGGCTCGGGATACGACCTTCCGGCGATGGACTGCCCGAAATGCGGTACCCGCATGCAGCGTGACGGCCAGGATATTCCGTTTGAGACATTCCTCGGCTTTTACGGTGACAAGCAGCCGGATATTGACCTGAACTTTTCCAACGAATACCAGTCGCGTGCACATAAATATGTTGCTGAACTTTTCGGTGAGAGCCATACATTCCGTGCAGGGACAATCGGATGTTTTGCCGATAAGAATGCGATAGCCGTTGTCAGTAAAATTCAGGAAAAAACCGGAATATCCGCAAGCAAAGCGGAACTCAGGCGAAGATCGCTCGGGCTGATAGGCGTTAAACGTACGACAGGCCAGCACCCCGGCGGCATTGTCGTTGTACCCAGGGAAATGGATGTCTTTGAATTCACCCCGATCCAGCACCCTGCCAATAAGCTTACCTGCGGGACAACTACCACACATTTTGATTTTAATGCAATGCACGATACCATCCTGAAGCTTGATATCCTGGGACACTATGATCCTACGATGATGAGGATGCTCCAGGATTTGACCGGTGCAGAAGTGCGGACAATACCGATTCCCGATGAAAAAGTCATGTCACTCTTTATATCGACTAAGGCACTTGGCATTCCTGAAGGCACTTCAGAAGCGAAATCCGCGACGCTCGGCCTGTCTGAAATGGGCACCTTTATGGCACGGGACATGATTGCGGAGACGCGTCCGTCGTCGTTCTATGACCTGGTCCAGCTGATGGGACTGTCACACGGAACGGATGTCTGGAAGGGGAATGCGCAGGATCTGATTCAGAACGGTACCTGCACGCTTACCAGCGTGATCGGCTGCCGTGACGGTATTATGACCCAGCTGATCCATTGGGGGCTTCCGAACAAAGAAGCTTTCGATATCATGGAAAAAGTCCGTAAGGGCAGAGGGATTTCCCCGGAACATGAAGCCCTGATGCGCGAAAAGATGGTGCCCGACTGGTACATCGATTCCTGTAAGAAGATAAAGTACATGTTCCCGAAAGCCCATGCTGCAGCGTATGCGATTTCCTCCCTCAGGATTGCCTGGTTTAAAGTGTATTATCCGGAAGAGTACTACTGCGCCTATTTTACAATACGTGCCGATGAATTTGACGGTGACTTCATGTGTAACGGGCTGCCTCGCGTCAAAGCCAGGAGAAAAGAGCTCTTTGAGGGTCTTGTGGCGCGTAAGCCCACCGAAAAGGCACAGTACTATCTGTGTGAACTTGTTGAGGAGATGTATGCACGGGGGATCGAATTTCTGCCGTATGACATCGTTAAATCAGATGCAACTCATTTCCTGAAAGTAGGCAAAGGCAGGATTCTTCCGCCGCTTAATGCTATTCCGACAATCAGTACCGCCATAGCACAAAGTATCTGTGCAGCCCGGAGTGAAGAACCCTTCAAAACCCGGGACGAGCTCCTGCGAAGAAGCGGTATCGGACCGACGGCGATGGCAAAACTTGTGTCGACAGGATGCCTTGACCATATGCCGGAATCCGCACAGATTGACCTTTTTTCATTGATGTAAAAAGACTATAATCAGATATATTCGTATTTTTATATTCCTAAAAGGAGATAGTACAGCATGCAGGCATCTGTCGTTCTGCGCGATTCCGTCCTGACCACAGACCTGATTTATGATTACCTCGTGCCGGATGAGCTTGAATCTGATCTGTGTACGGGTCAGTTTGTCGAGGTTCCTTTCGGCGGAGGCAACCGTGTCTGCATAGCCCTGGTTATGGATACATACCCGGACCGGGAATCAAAATTCGAACTTAAAAAAATCATCCGGATCATTGATAAGATACCTGTGCTCTTTGCGGAACAGATCGCGCTTCTTCCGTATATCCGGTCACGCTATACCTGCACATACGGTGATGCAATACGGCTTATGGTTCCTTCCGTGGTCACCGCCCATAAATCAAAAAGTCAGCAGTCTGCATTTTTGCCTGACAGGGAGACGGCCATTTCCATTCTTTCAGAATGCGAGCTCGACAGCCTTGTTCAGATACGGATTCTGGAATTACTCTGTGAATGTGAAGAGATACCGGTATCTGAACTGATGAGCGTACTTTCCATTTCACGCTCCCCGATTGACACCCTGAAAAAGAAGGGCATTATCGGAATTGAAAAGAGAAGCGTCAAACAAAAGGAACAGGAAGAAAAGGAGGAAGGGGACAGCGGTGAAAAGACAGAACCGTTTCCTCCTTCAGAAGCGCAGGAAACGGCAATCCGCGCCATCCTCTCCCCGCAGGGCCGCAGGGAATTCCTTCTTTACGGGATTACCGGAAGCGGCAAGACGGAAGTATATCTGCAGTGCGCGCAGGAAGTCCTTGAACGGGGCGACAGCGTACTTTTCCTTGTACCGGAGATTTCACTGACGCCCCAGATGATCCGGTGGATTACCGGCCGGTTTCCCGGCCAGGTTGCGGTACTTCACAGCAGGCTGACTCCCAGGGAGAGATATGCCCAATGGGATATTATCAGAAAAGGGAAAGCGCATATCGTCGTCGGTGCACGTTCTGCCGTTTTTGCCCCGATAGATAGACTGAAGCTGATTCTTGTCGATGAAGAGCAGGATACATCCTATAAATCCGAGACACACCCCCGGTACCACGCCAGGGATATTGCCAGACAGCGTGCCCGGCAGACAGGTGCCGTACTGGTATTAGGCTCGGCCACTCCTTCGGTCGAGACGTATTATTCCGCCCAGAAGGGTTACACGACACTTCTGACCCTTCCTGAAAGAGTGGGTGAAGCGCAACTTCCAAAAACAGAAATCATTGACATGCGCGAAGAACTTCGTTCGAGGAACCGGTCGATTTTCAGCCGGAGCTTAAAGCAGGCGATGGTCGAGGCATTTTCGAAAAACGAACAGGTCATTTTATTCCTCAATAAAAGAGGTTATTCAAGCCTGCTGCTCTGCCGTTCGTGCGGCCTGGTCGTATTATGCCCGCATTGTTCAGTGGCTATGACGCTCCACACCCCCCGGCGGACGGGAAAGTCCATTCTCGTATGTCATTACTGCGGACTGACGCAAAAAGTTACGGATACCTGCCCTTCCTGTCAAAGCACCGTACAGGGCAAGTTCGGGCTTGGCACGCAGCAGCTTGAGGAGATGGTTAAAAAGGAGTTTCCGGAACAGACGGTGATACGTATGGATCAGGACACAACAGTCGGCAGGGAGGCCCACGCACGGCTTCTCGGGCTTTTCCGCGAAAAGAAGGCGAGTATTCTGGTGGGAACGCAGATGATTGCAAAGGGACATGATTTTCCTGATGTTACCGTTGTGGGTATTGTGTCTGCTGATCTGCTGCTGCGGGCATCCGATTTCAGGGCAGGGGAGAGGGCGTTCCAGCTGATCACACAGGCATCGGGGCGTGCCGGACGGGGAGAGAAAGCGGGCCGTGTTTACATCCAGACATACCAGCCGGATGATGATATCCTTTTGTGCTCGGCACGTCAGGATTACGGGATGTTTTTTAAAAACGAGATCGAATACCGGAGAAGACTCGGATATCCTCCTTTTCGTGCCCTCGGAAGTATTATTTTATCCAATGAGGATGAGAATCTGGCAAAAGAGCAGGCTGATAATGTTGTAAAAGCATTGACGCAGGCACGTGATTCCCTGCCGGATGCATGCAGGATTGATATCTTTGGTCCGACACCGGATCAGCTTTACCGGTTAAGGGACCGGTTCCGCTTCCGTATCAACATAAAAACCGACAGGAAATCCCAGCTGTCGCATCTTTTTGCACTGATGCAGGCACGCTTTTTTGCAGATGGGTATCTGCTGTATATGGACATTGATCCTTTATGGTAAAATGAAGTAGAGAGACTTATAACAAGAAGGGGATAGTGAGTATGGCGCTGCGTGAAATAGTTACATTGGGGGATGATATCCTGAGAAAGGTTTCCCGGGAAGTAACCGTAATAGATGACAGGACAAGGGTTCTGCTCGATGATATGGCCGATACGATGTATTTTGAACATCGCGGCGTGGGGCTGGCCGCCGTTCAGGTTGGTGTCCTCAAGAGAATTTTTGTTGCGGATATAGGGGAAGGCCTTCTCGAATTCATTAATCCGGAAATAATTGACAGTAAGGGTTCGGCTGTTTCAAGTGAAGGATGTCTTTCCGTCCCCGGGAAATCCGGTGATGTGGAACGCCCGGAAGAACTGACGATCCGGGCCCTTGATCGGAACGGCAAGTCGTTTGAACTTCATGCGGAAGGGTTTTTAGCTGTCTGCTTATGCCACGAATATGATCATCTTAACGGCATTTTGTTCATCGATAAGGTGAAGGGGGCAATTGTTTCGAATTGAGAAAACGAATTGTATTTCTGGGGACTCCGGAGTTTGCCGCAGCCGTGCTTGAAAGACTGTGCCAGGAGCAGCAGGATGTTATTGCCTGCGTTACCCAGCCGGATAAGCCGGTCGGGCGGCATATGACGCTTACACCGCCGGCCGCCAAAGTTATGGCTCTTTCGAAGGGCATACCCGTTTTTCAGCCGTCCTCGCTCCGGACGGCTGAATTTCTTGCGCAGATGAAAGAATGGTCGCCGGATCTGATTATCACGGCGGCATACGGCAAGATTCTTCCTGCTGATGTACTTGCTGTGCCGGCATACGGCTGCCTCAATGTTCATGCATCCCTTCTGCCCAAATACAGGGGGGCTGCACCTGTGCAGTGGGCGATCCTCAACGGCGACAAAGTGACGGGAATCACAATCATGAAGATGGATGCGGGAATGGATACCGGTGATATACTGACCCGGCGTGAATGCCCGATCGATCCCGATGAGACTACAATTGAACTTATGGGCAGGCTGTCAGGAATTGGTGCGGACCTGCTGACAGAGACTTTGACCCCGTATCTGAATAATGAAATCGTATCGATTCCCCAGGACGGAAAACTTGCAACACTTTCCCCTCCGATCCAAAAGGAACAGGGCCTGATTGACTGGTCACAGTCTTCCGTCAAAATACATAACCGGATTCGTGCCCTAATCGGCTGGCCGGGAGCTTATTCCTATCTGGATGGTGCAAGATTTAAGATATATACATCCAGGCTTCCCGAAAATCCGGACGAACTTCTGGCCGATTATGAGAATAACTATGAGAAACCGATTCCCGGGACGATAATCCGGGGAGCGAAATCCGGGATATATGTTGCCTGCGGTACCGGCTGTATTGTACTTACCAGTGTGCAGCCTCAATCCTGCCGGAGAATGCATACCAATGAATGCGGTCACAATTACCGGACCGGCACCCGGTTTGATGGGGAGAAATAATGAGTCAGAAAACAGATATTGCCCGTAACCTGTGTTTTCATATGCTTACGGAAGTTTTCAATGACACGGCGTATTCCAATATTGTCATACAAAAGTCACTTCGCAGCACGAGGCTGACATCACAGGAGAAGAGTTTTACGGTTGCCATGTTTTACGGAACCATCACCAGAGTCCATACACTCGATTACTATCTTCAGAAGAACCTGAAGAAAAAATACACGACCCTGGATGCCGACGTACATACCATTCTCCGCATGGGACTGTGGCAGCTGATGTATGCCCACTCCGTGCCGCCTTTTGCTGCGGTAAATGAAACGGTAAAGGTTGCCAAACTATACACAAATGAAGGCGGCGTGCGCCTTGTGAACGCCGTTCTGAGGACACTTGCCAAAGAATGTGAAGACGGTGTCATCGATCCGGAAAACAGCCGCTTCGACGTGAAGTACGCACTGAACAAAGAATTGAGCGGATGCCTGATCAAGTGGTTCGGGCAGGAGAAAGCACAGGAAGTGGCAGCGGCCTTCCTTAAGGACCCTTCGGTCACGGCGCGGGTCAACCGGCTTCGCGGAACCAAACAGGAGCTTGCAGAAGCCCTTAACAGGGACGGCGTTGACACGGAAGACGGGTTGTTTATGGAAGAAGCCCTTCGTCTCACGCTCAACGGACATGCCGTATATGAGCTTTCCGGATTCCACGACGGATTATTTATGATTCAGGATGAAGGAGCCATGCTTGCATCGTATATCCTTTCACCGAAAAAGGGACAGAAAGTACTTGACGTCTGTTCCGCACCGGGCGGAAAAACATGCCATATTGCAGAGCTGATGGAAGACCAGGGTAAGGTGACAGCCCTTGACCTCAATGAAATCAGACTGAATATGGTCGCGCAAAATCAGGACCGCCTTGGATTAACCTGCATTGAGACAGCTGCTGCAGATGCAAGAAATCTTACGGATGAGCTTGCGCAGTACCTTTCTTACTATGATTGTGTCCTTGCGGACGTTCCCTGCAGCGGACTTGGTCTTCTGCTTCGAAAGCCCGATATACGGTTAACAATGACTTATGAGAAAATGCAGGAACTTTTGCCGCTGCAGGCGGATATTCTAAACCAGGCCGCTCAGTTTGTAAGACCCGGCGGCACGCTGGTTTACAGTACATGTACCATTAACCCCCGCGAAAACGGGGAGCAGGCAGATTCTTTTCTGGCATCACATAATGATTTTGAAGAATATCCTTTCGGTACTATTCTTCCGGCCGGACTTGCCGGACTTGATCCCGGTCATATGGAGACGGCGCTTCACGGACGGCTTCAGCTTCTTCCCGACGTCGACGGATGTGACGGTTTCTTTATTGCACGCTTCAGGAGAAAAGAATAATGAACAGACGCTTTGTATTTGATTTGACCCAAAAGGAGTTGGATGACTGGGTAAAGGAACGGGGGTTCCCCCGTTATCGGGCTGCTCAGATTTACCAGTGGTTTGTAAAGGGCATCCAGGATCCATCCCGGATGAAAAATCTGCCGGAGCCGATTCGAACGGCAATCTGTGATGACTTCATCGTACAGGGCCTGACTGTTGAAAAAGAACTGACTTCAGAAATTGATGGTACTAAGAAATTCATTTTCAGGCTGCATGACGGTCATCGCGTGGAAACAGTCCTCATGAAGTACAAAACAGGATACTCCCTTTGTATTTCCTCGCAGGCCGGCTGCAAAATGGGCTGTGCATTCTGTGCATCAGCACATGCAGGCTTCGGGCGTGACTTGACTTCCGGTGAAATGCTCGGTCAGATAACCGTTATCTCCGATATAACCGGAGAACGAATCCACAGCGTGGTGGTGATGGGCATCGGCGAACCGTTTGACAATTATGATAACCTGATCGCGTTTCTCAGGGCGGCAAATGACCCGGACGGCTTAAATCTGGGTGTGCGTCATATTACAGTCTCAACTTGCGGTCTTGTGCCTCAAATGTTAGAATTCATATGTGTTAATCTGCAGGTTAATCTGTCTGTCTCACTGCATGCCTCCAAAGATTCGCTTCGAAGCAGTATGATGCCTGTGGCCAACCGCTATGACCTTGATACACTTCTGGATGCCTGTCGACAATATGTGAACAAAACGGGAAGAAGAATCACGTTTGAGTATTCTCTTTTCCATGGGATCAATGACTCTGTCCAGGATGCGCGGGATCTGGCGGGCCTGCTTCGCGGGATTCACTGCCACATAAATCTGATTGCCGCCAATGAATTTGAAGGCAGTCAATACAAGAGGAGTTCCACTGATCATGTCAGGCTTTTTCAGCAGATGCTTGAGCAGACGGGTATGACAGTGACCCTCCGCAGAGAAATGGGAACAGACATAATGGCCGCCTGCGGGCAGCTGCGCCGGGGATTGCAGGAAAGTGAGCAAAAATGAAGTATGCCAGTGCCACGGATACGGGAACCGTACGAAAGAATAATGAAGATTTCAAGGCTGTGCTCAGTGCCGGTCAGGATACTGTATTTGTTATCGCTGACGGGATGGGCGGACATGCTGTCGGCGAGCTTGCAAGCCGTACAGCGGTGGAATATGTTCTTTCTGCCCTGCCCCGTGAATTGGAGTCGGCAAAAAACAAGAACGACATCGAAGACCTTATGAAGCTTATCGTCGAAAAGGCAAATGTCAGGGTCTACCTCGAATCCCTTGACAACAAGGATTTCAAAGGTATGGGTACAACCCTCACAATTGCCGTTCTCCGCGACTGGAGACTGTATATTTCCCATATCGGTGACTGCCGGGTATACCTTCTCCATGGTTCCACTATGGACCGGCTTACTGTGGATCATACACTTGTTCAGGAGCTGGTTGATTCCGGTTCCATTACACAGGAAGAGGCACTCACACATCCGAAGCGTCATGTTCTTGTTAAATCTCTGGGTGTAAATGAATATATGTCACCGGACACATATTCATTTGATATTTCTGAAGGGGATCTCATCCTCATGTGCACGGACGGCCTGTACGGCTACGTCGAGGAAACGGAAATCAGGGCTATACTGCGTAAGCATAAAGATCTTGACGCCTGTGCGGAGCAGCTGGTCAACGCGGCAAACAGTGCGGGCGGCAAAGATAATGTAACGGTCATTCTTATCCATTGCGACAGGGAAAAGAATAAGGAGAATGTATGAGTATTTCGAATCAGGGACCGGAAGGAATGATTCTTGGCGGCAGATACCGTATTGTTCGTCTCATCGGCAGCGGAGGAATGGCAAACGTATACCTTGCTACCGACATGTCGTCCGGCATGCATGTTGCGATTAAGATACTGAAACCTGAATTTACAGCGGATGAGGAATTCATCAAGCGTTTTGATACGGAGGCGAAAGCCGCTTCCTCACTATCCCACCCCAATATTGTACGTGTCCTCGGCGTTGGCCAGGAGGGCGAATTCCGCTACATGGTCCAGGAATACGTGGAAGGAATCACAGCAAAGGAACTTATTACACAGAACGGCCACCTCGACTGGCGTGTTGCCGTCCCGATTGCGATACAGGTCGGAATGGCCCTCGATAATGCCCATCAGAACGGGATCGTCCACCGTGATATTAAGCCCCATAATATCCTGATAACCAAAGACAGAATTGCCAAGGTGACGGATTTTGGAATTGCCAGGGCGGCAAGCAGCAACACAATAACGCTTACATCAGGCGGGGCCCTTGGATCCGTACACTATTTTTCCCCTGAGCAGGCCAGAGGTTCGATTGTCGGACCCAGCACGGATATCTATTCACTTGGTGTCCTGCTGTTTGAAATGGTAACGGGACGCGTGCCTTTTGACGGTGAGACTTCCGTCGCAATTGCAATTAAACATCTTCAGGAACCGCCGCCGCTTGCTTCCGGTTTTGTTCCGGGAATTCCGGCCGGCCTTGACGCGATTATTCAGAAATGCATGCAGAAGTCTGTCGAATACCGTTATCCGACAATCCGCGAAATGGTGACGGAACTGGATGCACTTATGGTTGATCCCAACGGTGCATATGGTATTCTTGCAAAAACAGATGTTCTGGATGCTACAACGAATCAGATGCAGGCGATGCGTCATGATCCCAATTACGGAAAGCTCCGGGATATAGAGCATTCCATCGAAAAAAGAAGAAGATCAAGGACAAAGGATAATGTTCTTGTCGTTCTTTTGATTACCGTTATCCTGGGTGTCCTTTTAAGTACAGTTTATCTGGTCACGAAAGTTGTTTTCGGCAATCTTTCAAGTCCGGCGAGTTCTTCCTTCAATATTGAAAATTATGTCGGTTTGCCCGTATCTGAAGTGGAAGCCGGTTTCAAAAAACAGAAATTCGAGGATTACAAACTCACATATGAAGCATCATCGGATTATGCCCCGGGCATTGTTACCTGGCAGAGTATTGAGTCAGGTGTGCAGATTAAGCCTGACAACGGCATGCATACGCTGGAGCTTAAGGTCAGCATTGCTCCTGATTCAATTAAGATGCCTAATTACGAAGGGTATGATCCAAATCAGGCACAGACCGAACTTCTGTCCCTGGGCCTTACCGTAAAAACACAGCCGGAAACCAGCAACACAATACCGGAAGGAAAGGTCATCCGTACCAATCCGCCGGCTGATTCCTCTGTTGATCCCGGAAGCGAAGTCGTTCTAATCATAAGCCAGGGCGTAACAACGGTTACCGTTCCTGAGTTAAGCGGCCTTTCACTCACACAGGCCAAACAGACGATTACAGGTTCGACTTTACTCCTCGGCACAATAAAGGCAACGGATGCCGCACTGCTGCTTCCTGAGGGCCAGCAATTTGTCCTTGAGTCCGACCCTCAAAAGAATCAGGTTGTCAGTCCGAACTCATCGATTAACCTTTTTGTCGGAACTGCGGAAGATTATCAGAATTTCAAAAATGGAATCACACCGACCCCGACACCGACCCCGACACCGGTTCCCGTACCGTATGTACTTACGATACAGGGAGCTGCAGGCGGCACTGCAACGGGTGCCGGAACATATCTGGAAGGCTCGTCGGTAACCGTTACCGCAACAGCTGCGTCCGGATATACATTCCACTCATGGACCGACGAGAATTCGGCTGTCGTGAGCACGACGGCAAGCTTTGCCTTCGCCATGCCTTCCCGGAATTATGCGCTTACACCGGTCTTCACGGCAAATGCACCTGTGACCTACAAACTCACTGTTGATGCATCACAAGGAGGGTCGATAATAGGTAAACCAAACGGAAATTATCCGGCCGGTACACCAATCACCGTGGAAGCCAAAGCAAAAGAAGGTTACGAATTAGTGAAATGGGTGGATCAGGAAAAGAATGAATATAAAAATGATTTAAAAATAACTATTATAATGCCTCAAAAGGATTTTGCGATAACGGCAGTATTCCAGCCAATTCCTGCTCCCACTGCCACACCTTCGTCATATATAACACCATCTGTAACACCTTCCATAACACCAACTATCACACCAACCATATCGCCGACTCCTTCGATCACTTCGAAGCCGGCGCCGTCCCCTACAAAAGCACCGTTTCAGCCGAATTTCGGCGATTCCAATAATATTCCCGGCTTCAACGTCACTTTCCTGGCGTCGGATGCGGCCTCGGATGCACTTAAAAGGAGAAATAACAGTTCTGTATCCAATAAAGCAGGGGCTACATGGAGCTCGCTGCCAGTGATTCGACTATGACGGAACCCGGACGGATACAGTCAGGCACGATCGTAAAGGGCGTGGGTGGTTCTTATGAGATACACATCTCAGGGGAAGGCACAGTGCTTGCCAAGCCCCGCGGAATATTCCGGAAAGACAAAATTACGCCGACGGTCGGTGACCACGTCGAAATTGAGCCTTCCGGTGATCCGGATGCCCCTTACATGATCTGCAGTATCCTGCCCAGAAAGAACCTGATGATCCGTCCGTCGGTCGCAAATGTTGACATTCTGATCCTGACTTTTTCGCCGGTTGAACCGCAGCCGGACTTTAAGCTTCTCGACAAGCTTCTGATATTATGTGCCAAACAGGAAATCCGGCCGGTCATCTGGCTGACGAAGACCGACCTTGACGCCGATGAGGTGGACCGTATCCGTACCATTTATCAGGGGGCCGGGTATGATGTCTTTTCCTCATCCCTTGATATTCCCTTTGATTATGCAATTATCGAGCCGCTCTTCAATGGGAATACGGTGGGATTTGCCGGACAGTCGGGAGTAGGGAAGTCGACCATCTGCAATATCCTTACCGGTGATACAAGCATGAAAGTCGGTGCCATAAGCGAGCGGCTGCACCGCGGCAAACATACGACCCGCCATGTCGAGCTTTTTCCGGTTGAAGACGGGTACCTGATGGATACCCCCGGCTTTTCCTCGCTGGAGCTTACGGATATAGGACTCGAGACCGATGATGTCCGGCTTGGTTACCCGGAACTCGAAAGGATAACCGGGAAATGCAGATTCCAGGACTGCAGGCATACAGGGGAACTCGGATGCGGGATTGACGATGCAAAGATGGATCCGGACCGGCTCCTTCGTTACAGGGAATTTGTTGCACTGCTTCTTAAGAATAAGACTTATAATAAAAAACCGACAGGAGAAATCAAATGATGGAAACAAAAACAGTTCAAGTTGCCCCATCCATTTTATCTGCAGATTTCGGACACCTGATGGATGATATCAAAAAAATCGAGAGCGAAACGGATATTCTCCATATTGATGTCATGGACGGACATTACGTGCCGAATATTTCTTTCGGCATTCCGATTATCAAGTCGATAAGATCCCAGACCGCGATTCGGTTTGATGTTCATCTGATGATTACAAATCCGCTGGACTTTATCGAAGCATTTGCCAGAGCCGGTGCTGATATCATTACTTTTCATATTGAGACCGTGGATGATCCGGCCGATGTGATCAAAAAAATACATGCACTTGGCAAGAAGGCCGGAATATCCATCCATCCGGATACGGAAATACACGACATTTTTCCGTTTCTTGGAGACGTTGACCTTGTCCTGATAATGTCCGTATATCCCGGCTTTGGAGGACAGATCTTCATGCCTGGCGCCCCTGGCCGGATCCGCGCAGTCAGGGACGAACTTGACGTAATAGGATCAGGCGCAATGCTCTCTGTTGACGGCGGTATTTCTGAAGTTACCGCACACGCTGCAATCGAAGCAGGCGCAACAATACTTGTGGCGGGGAATGCAGTTTTTGGGGATATCGTTCCGGCTGATGCAATCAGGAGGATCAAAAAATGCGCTGGGTAATTATTACAGGCGGACCGAACCTTCATTATGAAACGCTCAAAAATGAAATTGATTTCAGCGATAAAATCATCTGTGCCGACAGCGGTGCCTTTCATGCGAAACAGATGGGAATTGTACCGGATAAACTGATTGGGGATCTTGATTCCATTGATGCGGACACACTTGCCTGGATACGCCAGCTGCGGGTGCCGCTTGAGGTTTTCCCTGTTGAAAAGGATATGACAGACTCGGAACTGTGCCTGCGGGAAATCCCGGCAAATCAGCCGATTCTACTGGTGTGTTCACTTTCCGGGCGTCCTGACCATGTGCTGTCCAATCTTCTTCTGGCCGGGCAGCTTATCAGGGAAGGCTACAGCCTGACGATGACTGACGGACTGTCATGGGTATACCCGCTTATGGGGCCGAACCGTTTCCGCCTTGATTTCGGACGCTGGAAAACACAAAGGGAGAGAAGGGAACTGGTAGTATCCCTGATTCCTTTATTTTCGGATGTATCCGGCGTAAGCACAGTAGGCCTTCATTATCCGCTTATAGACAGGACCCTTTCGACAGGAAGTTCTTTTTCGGTCAGTAACCGTGTAGAGAAAAACGCCCCTGAAATCGGTGTCGATTTTACAGAGGGCGTTTTGATGGTCATTGTAACTCCGGCCGTATAATCATTTTGGGTATGTCAGATCAGATGGTATTCCCTGGCAACAGTACGGAATGCTTCCTCCGACCCGCGGATTGTACTTTCCGATACACAAAAAGCCAGCCTGAAGTATCCAGGACAAATAAATGCAGAACCGGGGACAACCAGCAGGTTATAACCGGCACACTTCGCAGCAAATTCAATATCATCGACAGGTGATTTTACAAACAGGTAAAGTGCTCCGGCCGGCTTGGTACAGGTGAAACCGGCGCGGGTAACAATGTCATATAACAGATTCCTGCGGTTTTCATAACTGCCGATATCCGCTTTGGCATCAATTGTCTGTTCAATGATCTTCTGGAAGAACGCTGGGGCATTAACGCTGCCGAGAATCCGGTTGCAAAAGACAATGGCCGGACAGAGCTCCCGATAATCTGCATGTTTCGGACTTACTGCACAGTAGCCGATCCGCTCTCCCGGAAGGGACAGTGACTTGCTCCAGGAATAGCAGATAATGAGATTGTCAAAATGATCAAGTGAGGGGGGAGTCGCCGCCCCGTCATAGACAAGATCAATATAGGGCTCATCGGAAATAACATGAATGAGGTGATCTGCAGAAAGAAGGCATTCATTCAATTGATCAAGGATATCTGCGGGATAAACAACACCGGTGGGATTGTTGGGGGAATTGATAATAATCGCTTTGGTTTTCCCCGTTATTGCCGCCCGGATCTTATTAATATCCGGCATGAATATGCCGGGTGTAGAGGGTACAATAACCGGAATTCCCATATGATTATCAATATAGGACATATATTCCATGAAAAAAGGCGCCAGAATGATGACTTCATCACCGGGGTCAAGAATCGCCCGGAGCACGGCATTCATTGCTCCGGCTGCTCCGACGGTCATGCATACCCCGTCGGCGCTGACCGTTACGGAACTGTTCCGTGTCAGCTTGTCAGCAACGACTTTGCGGGTGGAGAGATAACCGCTGTTACTCATGTAGGCATGTTTTCCAAGAATATCGGAAGCTGCATAGGAAGAAATTGCGTCAATTACTTCCTGCGGAGGCTCCAAATCAGGGTTGCCGATAGAAAAATCAAAAACATTATCCGCTCCGTAAATCGCCTTGAGGCGGTTGCCTTCCTCAAACATTTTCCGTATCATGGAACCGGACAATAGTTTGTCCGCAATGCGCTTAGAAATCATAAATGCACACTCCTTTTTAAAATGAAATTTGAATTGAAATAATTATAGCATAGAAAAAGCAAATGCCTTATGGCGGAGAATGGAAAACACTTCCCCGGGGAGCGGCAGCTCCCCCCTGAAAGGGAATGGAGATATCTTTTCCGCGACATTCGCCGGACGTTAGTCCAAGAGAGCGGAAAAGAAATCTCCGTTCCCTGGACGTAAGTCCAAGAGAGCGGAAAAGAAATCTCCCTTCCCGGTTGACATCGCCGCGCCGAATGTGTATTATACATACGTCATAGCAAGAAGGAGCGTCCGCTTCTCACCTCAAACTTTGTGAAGAGGTTTACATACACAATATTCCGGATATTTTCCGGTTATGTGGAGCGGATGCAAATTCGCTCCATTTTTTATTGTATTGAAGGAGGTGCATTCCTATCGGAAGACCAAGCAACGGGCAGCAAATGAATGATGCAATCCGTTTCAAGGAAGTCAGGTTAATTGAGTCAGATGGAAGTATGATCGGAGTCGTTTCTATTGTGGAAGCAAGAAGACGCGCAGAAGATCAGGATCTTGACCTTGTACTGATTGCCAACAACCCGGATAACCCGGTCTGCAAAATTATGGACTACGGTAAGTTCAATTTTGAGCAGGCCAAGAGAGAAAAAGAGGCCCGTAAGAATCAGAAAGTGACTGAAGTCAAAGAACTCGGCATGAAGCTGACGACCGAAGACCACGATCTGAACGTCAAGACGAAGAATGCAATCCGCTTTTTGCAGGATGGAGACCGTGTCAAGGTTCTTATCAAGTTCCGTGGACGTGAGATGGCATACCAGAGTCAAGGGTATGCCCTGATGGACAAATTCGCACAGATATGTGCCGAAATCGGACAAATTGAGAAAGCACCCAAGGTTGAGGGTAGGAACATGGTCATGTACCTCGCCCCGAAAAAGAACTGAATTTAACCATAGGAGGAATCGAAACATGCCCAAGATGAAAACACATAGCTCATCCAAGAAAAGATTTAAGGTAACCGGTACCGGTAAGGTTATGTATTCACAAGCTTTCCGCCGCCATATCCTGAGTAAGAGGTCTTCCAAGAGAATGAGACATTTACGTCACTCACTTGTTGCCTCCGGACCGAACACAAAGGTCATCAAGTCCATGATCCCTTACATGTAAACCCGGATTTTTTACTAAGATGCAATAAAGCCGCCCTGCATTTATAAATAAATCGGGCCGCATGATAAAGAGATAACAGGAGGTTTTTTCCAATGGCAAGAATTAAAAGAGGTATGCGTACAAGAGCGCGTCACCATAAGATTTTAAAGCAGGCAAAGGGTTACTTCGGCCACAAGAGCAAGCTGTTCAAGGTTGCTAACCAGGCTGTCATGAAGTCCGGTGTTTATGCATACCGTGACCGTAAAGCAAAAAAGAGAGAATTCAGAAAGCTTTGGATACAGCGTATTAATGCTGCGGCCCGTATTAACGGACTTTCCTACAGCCGTTTAATGGATGGTCTCAAGAAGTCTGATATCGCACTTGACCGCAAAGTCCTTTCCGATATCGCCATTACAGATCCTAAAGGATTTGCCGCTCTTTGCGAGCAGGCAAAATCGGTTCGTTAATTCTGTATGACGCAGATTCGGACCATAACCAGTAAGGATAATACACAGTATCGGTATGTGCGTTCCCTTCACGACAGGAGAAATGCACAGCGCGATGGAGTCGTGTTTTTGGAGGGTGTCAGACTTTGTGAGGACGCCCTTCTTTCCGGTCTGGATCCTGTAATGATACTTTTTACTTCTGAAAAAGAAGCGCTCGTAGCAGATTGGTGCGGGCGTTTTTTGATACCGGAAAATGTACAGCTCCTGTCTATGCCTTCTTCACTTTTTGACAAGCTTGGAAGCACCAAAAATCCGCAGGGCGTGGCGCTGATTGTCAGTTCTCCGAAACAGCCCGGTGAGATACCGGTGCAGGGGAATGATTTATATCTTGTCTGTGAAGAGACATCGGATCCCGGCAACCTTGGTACAATGATACGGATGGCGGATGCTTTTGCTTTCAGTGCTGTTATTCTTACAGCCGGAACAGTTGATCCTTTTAATGAGAAGGCAATACGTTCCTCCATGGGGTCGTGTTTTCATATACCCATACTTATATTTGAAAACATCAATGAAATCTGCATTCAAATGAAAAAAATAGATGTACAATTGATTGCATCACATTTAAAGGGAAAGTCTTTGTCTACAACGGTATGCACTTTCCCCTGCGCTGTTTTTATCGGAAACGAAGCAAGGGGACTTACTGAAGAATGCATAGAACTGTGTGACCTTCTTGTAAAAATTCCGATGCCGGGTAAGGCGGAATCGCTGAATGCGTCCTCTGCGGCATCAATTCTTGGTTATGTATTGAACAATCAAAGACTAAAATAGTTTGAAGTGCCGGCTTTCTGTCAGGAAGGCTGCATGTGGGAGGGGTAAATTATGCAGGTCATTGTTTTGGGGGCAAGCAGGGCGGGACTCACACTTGTGCGCCGACTGATTGCAGCAGATCACGATGTTGTGCTGGTAGATCCTAATGCAGAGAGTATTGCCGTCAGCAGGAAAATCGACGTAGTTGCGGTCTCCGGTGTAATTATTGATATCGATGTATTAAGGGAAGCCGGAATTGAGACGGCTGATGCGGTATGTGCCCTGGGTGAGAGTGAGAACCAGAATCTGATGGCTTCACAGGTTGCCCGTGATATTTTCAATGTTAAACACGTCATTACCCGGATATTTGATACGCATGGCCTGCACATTTTCGATGCTGCAGGGTTTGTTACCATTTCTTCCCCT
>Ga0209123_1001113_pt1 | contig 28540 bp, 23 predicted proteins | sample BarGraIncu00431A_FD_184500 | JGI IMG/M metagenome (GOLD analysis project Ga0209123, IMG submission 184500) | Arctic peat soil microbial communities from Barrow, Alaska, USA - Barrow Graham LP Incubations 004-31A (SPAdes) (version 2) | ecosystem: Environmental > Terrestrial > Soil > Wetlands >...
GAATCCAGGAAATTACACCCTGATAGGGATGCGGTTCGTCCATTTCATCCAGGGTCATCTGATCTCCGGTCATGTAACCTGAATCCCAAATACGTGTATTATCTAGTTTCTTTAGCTCCGGAATCAGCTTATTCCCAATATAATCATCCCAGTTTTCATTGATGGCATCCCAAATGGCAATACTGGGATGGTTGCCGTCAGTCCATACCCAATCGGTATATTCCTTTCTGATCTGATCGTCCCAGCCATGATTTTGCCAATACAACCATTCATTTTGAAACAGTAGTCCGTTTTCATCGGCAATGTCGTACCAGAAATCGGGTGCTATGCCCACGCAAATACGCATCATATTCCAGTTTAATTTCTTAGGAATATCTACCAGCAATTTCTTAACCCACTCCTTGTCCCACACCAGATTGCCGCAGTCTGGATCTTCAAAGAATCGCTGTAGAGTTATATTGGTTCCTCTAAGGATGATTTTTTCACCATTCAGATAAAAGAATTTCCCTTTACGAGTAAAATCACGCATCCCAAATTGCTTGCCTAATTGGTCAGAGGTACCTTTATCAGTTGTTAAAGTGGCGGTTGCTACATAAAGGAAAGGCTGATCGGGCGACCAATTGGTGAAATTCGATAAGGGGATTTCCATTTCAGCCACAGAAATATTGTCTCGCTTGGCTGCAAAACGCCCACTCTTGCTGGCAACTATCTTCCCTGTTAGTTTTTCGGACACCGAAATGTCAAGCGTAACTGAATCACTCATGGCATCACCATAAAAAATCTGTGCCGGACTTAAATTTCGCAACTGCGCTTTTACTATGATCTTTTTACCGGCAACTGATGGCAGAACCAATAATCGGTTTACCTTCACTGTTCCGGTAAATGAAATCAGCACATCGTCCCAGATTCCCGGAAGATAATGTTCTTTCTCTTTATCTGTGCCACCGGCAGCCTCGCTGGGCAGCCAAACACGGTCACCAACTTTAACCAGTATTTCGTTTTCAACGCCAAATTTGATAGCGCTTGTAATTGGAAATTCAATGGGTGTATAACAGGACATTGAAGTACCCATATCGAAGCCATTGACATAAACCTGGGTCACATACTGGCTCTTTTTGATGGTAATCACCCCTTGCTTGTCTTTCAACTCAATGGGAATAAAAACCATTTTCCGATACCAGCTATACCGAGGTGTATAATCAATGTTGTATAAATTATGTTGCTCTTTGGCTTCAACTTTATCGGCACGTTTAAAGAATTTGTCGTAATCTGCAATCCTAGGATCTGCCAAGTGAACAAGTCCCGGAACAGGAATAGTGCGTGTAAACTTCACCGGAGGAAAAGCATTGACCGTTTGATCAAATTGCCAGGTTCCGTTTAAATTAATCACCACACGCCCGTCTGGTTCATTGGCAGCATTGGCCAGAAAGTTACTGAACAGGAATAGAAAAATAAATAAGTATCTCATAATTGGTTCGTTTAAAGGTCGTTCGTAATAGTTGGTTTCAATTCAGTCAAATTCGATTAATGATTCCTGCAATCAGCAGAGTGTTCAATAACGGCAGAGAATACTTTAAGCGTTTCTGCATATTTGAATGGTATCATCTTAATATTTTTATTGATCCGTTAATGAAAACATCGGAAGGTAATTCAATAAGATTATCAGGCTAATTGTTAATTTACTTTTCATTGGTTTATAGTTTAGTAAAATCCTTGCCCCTTTGGCTATGCCAAAGGTAATCAATCTGAAATTACTACACTATTATATTGGTGATTTTTGCGCTCATTTTCATAGTTTTACTTAGACAAATGTATTGCAGATTTCATTTATACTAAAAACTGGATAATTTGTACACTTACCGGAAATAAGGCGCTTTAGCCGGCAATAGATCACTCTGTAGTAATCTATCCCGTTTGAGGTATAATTAGGGTCTGCTGAAAAACTATTATTGTTCTGAATAATAGCTGTTTATAGGAATATACATTGGAATAAGTGCAGAAAAAAAAAGGAGAAAGTGTCCAAAATGCCTGCAACCTGGAAGAGGTTTGACCTTGGTTACTAAGTCCCCCAAGGATTTGGAACCGGAGATCAAAATAAATAACAGGGATGTACCAATGCAATTATGCCAGGGATAATATGCCATCATCTGATACCCATTAGATACTCATCTGATACCTTTCTGTAATGTGAGGTTACAGAAAGGTATCAGAAAGGTATCAGAAAGGTATCAGAAGATAACACTCAAACATCTACCCAGTCCATAGGAACAGAGGGAGAATTACAAGATCAACTGCTTATTTTGAAAAATAGATAGGTTGTTGCAAAATTATACTCCTAAAGATCGTAAGGGACTGTTGAATAGCGCTTTTATATTGATCCCTCCCGATCCCGAGTACTCGGGAGGGATCGGGATGCCCTACGGTCATATTGATCCCGAGTGCTCGGGATGAGTTTTTCATCAGACCCTAAATAAACCGGAGGTGCCAACTATTTTTTGGCACACTCCGATTGAATATTAAAATAACTCTTGTAGACATCAACCTGAGCGATTATCAGGTTTCATTTCAATTTACTCTTACGCATGTTGTAACTTATGCATAACTTCAACCATTGCAAGGGAGAGATCAGTATGATGATGAATGATCTTCCATGTTCCACCTTCTTTCTGGTATATATTTGTAACACGAACCTGATCAGTGACCATTTCCCCTGCAATTTTGAAACCTGCGTCCTCCACGCCAATTTCATAAGCCACGTCCCCGACTACACGAATGAACTGATCTTGTATTTTGACATGACCTTCTGAAGCTACCCGGGCGGTTTGATTCCATGTTTCCCAAACGTCCTTCCATCCTACCTGCCGTCCTCCAATGGGGTGCATAGTGGTAACTGCTGAATTGTGTGACCAAATATCGGAGAGAGGTTGGGGATTTCCATTTGTCATTTTGTTTAGCGCTGCATAAAACTGATCCGATGCATTACGGACTTCATCTTCTGTTGACATAATTTGTTTTCCTTTCGTTAATTTATTGAATTAATTTTGAATCTAAAAACGAAACCAGCCATAACACTTGTTTGAGATCAATAAGGGTTGGATGCAAACTATCCTACTGCAAATTGCAATAGAACTCAGAAGAATTAACCAGAGATTTGGTTAATTAAGATCACCTACTTTTCCCATATCAGGCTAACCTTCGCCCGTTTAGGATTAAATGCTCTCAATTAACAAATCACATCAAGAAACGTTCAACTTCACACACAAAACATATAAATCAGGATCGGCCATGTAACATTCACTACATATGGCTCAGGCACTTTTAAGGCTAAACTAAAAGCCAAACTCACTCATTGAGCTTAAGAATCAATACTGATCCAATCCTTTTTTCTTCACTCTTTTCATTACAGTGGAATCAATTTCGTAATCATCTGTCGGATAACTCTCGCCTGTAATACATGTAAAGCAACTGTTTCCAACGGATGCCGATCCAATTACCCAGATGTCATTTCCGCAAGAACACTTGGCCCCATTGTTATAATCAATTATTGCAGACTGCAAGTGTTTCCTCAAATCCACTTCTTTCTCAGACGGATTAATCTTCAAATGCAATGCTACATACTTGTCTATCGTTATTGGTATAAATCCCATATTCAAAAATATTTGTTGTCCTGTTATTAGTTCAATAGAATGTCCAAAGTCAAGTTAAAATCAGTCCTGATTCGTCTTCGAATTCAATTTGTAATTTCACAGTTGCTTTAAGAGCCCTAAAAACTTTTGTTATAGTTGATATTGACGCACTACTTGCTCCTTTTTCTAATTTTGATATTTGAGCTTTTTGCACCCCTACAAGTTGGCCTAATTGTTCCTGAGTCAGGTGTTTTTCTTTCCTTATTTGTTTGATTTTTTCACCCAGAATTTCCATGCTTAATTCAAATTCATATTCTTCTCTTTCAGGAGTACCTTTTTCCCCAAAGTATTTTTCCTCAAGTTCCTCCAATGTTGTATATTTCTTTTTTTCCATATTATTCTATATTTTTATTGTTCTTTTTCTTCTCTTCAAAATATTCTTTTTTAATTCGTTCAGCCCTTGTAATTTCTTCTTTATGGGTTTTGTTTGTCTTTTTAACAATTCCATGAGTTCCAACAATCAAGGTTTCGTTTTCATCGTCAGAGTCCCAAAATGCAAATAGTCTATAGAATTTATTGCCTTCATCAAAACGATATTCATAAATTCCCTCGCTGTCTTTCAATTTGGTAAACCATTGTCCTATAATTCTTTATTTTGCTTTTCTTATGGCCCAGAATAATTTCTTTTTTGCTTTTACATCCAATTCATAAACAAATTCCTCTGCTGGGGGAAGAAAAATTACATTGATTGGTTTTTCCATTTGGTTAGTTGATTTGATAATATTGTTTCCAAATATAGAGACTATATTTAAGATTTCCTAATTAGGATGAAGTTTTAATTTCAGTTGCCACAACTGGGTAGCATTCGCCCCCTATAAACCGTATCCTGAAAGAAACTCGGACAGGCCTTGGAACATTCACCGCATACGGCTTAGGCATCTTTAAGGCAATCCCGGTGAAGGATAATATTTGTAATTATCTTTATACTATCTTTGTAGTGCAGTCCCGGTAATTCCTCTCCCAGTCTTTATGCTGGTGATGAATCCGGGTTCTTTGACTTATCACGATTCCAAAGATAATCAAATGATTCATCTGATTTGTTGAGAGCCTTTAGAACTTTCCGGACTGCCAATAACGGCTTTTTTACATATCCGGAGGAGCAGAACAAAGCCGGAGGAGCGGGATGCCCATCAACTTGTGTCACAGAGTCACCTGCTGAGTAACTTGTAAAAGTAACCCTGATTATTTGGGAACAACAGCCTCTGCCCTCTTTTGCAGATCTAAAAGTACGGGGTTTCAAAAAAAAACGTTATCTTGTGCTGAATTGTAACCGGTAAAAAATATAGCCGGTCAAACATGAATCAACATGAAACCTACTATCCTGATTTTAGCCATCCTCCTCACCTTTGCCAAGGCAAATGCAACCAATTACTACCTTTCGTCGAGTTCAGGAAACGACCTGCTGAACGATGGAAAAACTGCAAATACGGCATGGCAAAGCATCACTAAACTTAAAACGGTGCTGAGTTTGCTTCAGCCGGGCGATTCTGTCTTTTTCAAATGCGATGATACATTTATCGGTCAGCTTATTCTTTCCAAATCGGGGACAGCGGCCAGGAATATCTGGTTGGGAAGCTATGGTTCAGGCAAAAAGCCAGTCATTTCAGGAACCACAACCGTTAGCAACTGGACCCAAACGGGCACCAACATTTGGGAGGCCACTTGTGCGGGTGCCGGAAGTAAGGTTACCAACTTTTTCATAAATGGCGTTCCCCAGCAGATAGGCAGATGGCCCAATGTGACTGATCCGAACAAGGGTTATCTATCATACGAAACCCATTCAGGAACCAATCAGATTACCGATAACCAGCTAACCAATGCAGTCAACTGGACCGGTGCAGAGGCTGTGGTAAGACGGAATCGATGGATTCTGGACCGTCTGACCATTAAATCGCATACTACAACTACCTTGCTGTTTACTACCAATGTCAGCTACGAATTCCTGGATGGATTTGGTTATTTTATTCAGAATGACCCACGGACATTGGATCAACAGGGTGAATGGTATTTTAACCCGGCAAATAAAAAATTCAGTTTGTATTCCGTAACAGATCCAAACGCCTTTATCACCAAAACCACTCAAACGGATAATTTGATCAAATTAAGCGGTCTAAGTTATGTGACCATCGAAAACCTTCAGTTGATCGGGTCAGGCAAGTTAGCACTTCAGGTGGTAAGTTGTAACCGGCTGACTATCCGCAATCTTGAAATCAATTATTCGGGCGAAAATGGGGTGGATATCTCTGCTTCTAACAATGTACTTTTCGATTCTAACCTGATCAATCATACCAACAACAATGCATTCAACATGACTGGATGCAAAAATTTTGTAATGAGAAATAACGTCATCAAAAATACCTCCTTGGTTGCCGGAATGGGATTAGGAGCTGACGGTCAGTACCTTGCAGTTCAAACAAATGGTACAAATTTCCTGGCTGAATACAATACCATCGACAGCGTTGGATATATTGGAATGAATTTTAGCGGTGATACGATCACCATCAAAAATAACCTGATCTCGAATTACTGCATGACCAAAGATGATGGTGGAGCATTGTACACCTGGAGCGACGGCACAAGAAAAAATTATTCCAGAAAACTAATCGGGAATATTGTGATGAATGCAATTGGAGCGCCCGAAGGATCTGCATGGCCCGGAGTTGCCGCTGAAGGTATATACATCGATGATCGCAGCGCCAATGTGGACATCATTGGAAATACGGCCTTTAACTGCGGAAATAACGGCCTTTTCATTCACAATGCCAATCATATCAACCTCAGAGGAAATACATCCTACAACAACGGCAACCAGTTTTGGATGGTTCACGATAATATTGCTACCACCTACCCCATCACAAATTGTACCGTGGACAGCAATCTCTTGGTGTCAAGAGATGCCGACCAGATGGTCGCCAAATTTCAAACAATCGATAACGGAATTTCGAACATCGGAACCTTCGATCACAATTGGTATTGCCGGCCCCTTGACGACAAACTGACCATTCAATCTGATTATGTGAACGGAGTTTCATTCCACGAAGACCTTACACTCGAAGCCTGGCAATCGAAATACCTCAAGGATGAGCATTCAGGCAAATCGCCGGTATCCGTTATGTCCTACAAAATTTTGGGGGTAAAATCGACCAACTTTTTTCAGAATTCATCGTTTGAGGTAAGTACCAGTGGCTGGTCGACCTGGGCAAACTATAACAACAGCAAGATTGCCGTGGTCAAAGCCGAAGGAGATCCCGGAAATGCCATGAAAGCAAGCTTTACAAAAGCTTCAGGGAAAACCGATGCGTACATGGATGTAACTTCCAATAGTTTTAAATTTGCGGTAGGAAAAAGTTATCGGCTGAAATTTTCTGCCAAAAGCAGTAATCCCAATGCTTCAATCAAGATGATACCCCGTAAAAACGGAGATCCTTACAATAATGTTGCACAAACAAAGGGCTTTGTGTTGGGCACAACCTACAACCAATATGAATTTTTAGTTGAACCAACAATGACAGAACCCAACTCCCGTATTGATTTTGAGATTCGGGAAGGACAGGGCGATATTTGGTTTGATAATCTTGAATTGGTTGAAGTGGATGTTGAGAGAACCAATCCTGAGGACTATATCCGGTTCGAATACAATGCTTCAAAAAATAACAAAACCATCCCTATTTCAGGTGATTATGTGGATGTAAAAGGGAATCCTGTTTCGGGAAATGTGGTCCTGAAACCATTTTCGTCCATCATTTTATTTAAAAAATTACCTGTATCTATTGGATATCAATCGGATGATGTTAAATCTGATATCCGGTTAATGCCCAATCCCGCTTCAAACCAGGTAACAATCAAAAGTAAAGAGGAAATGCTATCAGTAGGTCTGGTTGATTTGAACGGACAAATGATCAAATCCTGGCAAAGTTCAGGGACTACAGAATTTACCATCACTGATTTGCCCAAAAAAGGACTTTATATGGTTCAAATCCATACAGCCGGCAAAACCGACTATAAGAAACTGATTATTCAGTAATTGAAACAGTTGACTCCCTCAATCAGTTAGCGGGAACCTCAATCATAAATAGGTAAGTTCTTGTCCAGCTTGATATTACTTTTAATCGAACGGGCTTGTTTCTTTTCAGCAGATACTAAAATATTAAAACTATTAGTGGATCTTAACTCTTCTTGGTGGAGGATACTTTTCGGGATATTCAACTGGTCAATCCATGTGTGACCGCTGAGTAGAAAATCCAAAGCGTAGGATCTGCAAAGCGTTCGGCTCTTTGGAAGTTATTAAACAGACCAAATCTGACCCTGAAACAAGGCAGGGAACTTTGAGATGCACATTCTGCTCGCCTATCTTAAGTTGAATCTGCTGCAGGCTTGGTCTGTCGAACTTAGGATGACAAGATTCTCAATCATAATTCTATTTTAATCAAATTATTCGATGGAAATATAATCAATCTATTTTATTGATCTAAACATCCTACCCCCAAAACCTCTCCTTAGGAGTTTCTTGCTTGGTTTTTGACTTTCCGTCTTTAATTCAAAATGACAAAACGACAAAATGACAATTCCACCAATTGGTCATTTTGTCATTTTGACTGAAATTTTAGTACAATAAAAAATGGCAGCAACCCTTGGATTTACTGCCATTCAATTTTATTTCCCAATAAGTGGGCTGTACTGGAGTCGAACCAGTGACCCCTACCCTGTCAAGGTAATGCTCTAAACCAACTGAGCTAACAGCCCTTATTGTGCTGGCCTTTATAGGCACTTTCGAGGCACAAAAGTATAAATTATTTGCATTCTTTATTGATTGGTGAATAAAAGCTTTAAATTTGAGATTTTAGAATTAGAAAGTTAATTTTGAAGTTGCTTTCCAGAAGGGAAATCGGGGAAGATTTATCGTCAAGTGAGGAAGGGTTCGGATTCATAATAAGTTATAAATGAGGACAGGGATTCGTTGCATTGTTTTTTTGGTTTACTGGCTAAGTTCAGTTCTGGCAATCAATGCCAAGACTGTTGATGAGACCACTAGTAAACTATACGATGAAACTATCTTTGTGATTTCCAATTTCTCAGGGGTGGATGCCAACCTCAATGAAACCCGTAGTATTCAGGAATTGTTGAATCAAAACATTGGTGGATTCAGGTTTTATCTCGAATGGGAGAAGCAGCAAAATCAACTGATGATTAAAAAAGCTGATGGAACTTCCATTTCATTCCGTCAAACGATGCAGGAAATCAAAAAGTTTATGGATAATCATCCTGACAAAATCCTGACTCTCTTTCTTGATTTCAGTACCAATATCAATGAATTAGGCGATATCTTTAATGAACTTGCAATTAATCCAACCCTCTTTACTTATGACACCAAGGAAGGCTGGTTGCCAATTAAATCTATGATTGAGGAGAATAAAAGACTGGTTGTATTTTCGATGCAGGAACATCGTAACAGTCCCGATTGGCTGCACTATGTTTGGAATCATGCAGTTGAGCCTTATTTTTCAATCTGGGAAGCTCCTGCCTTTAAAGGCGAATTTCTGAAAGGAGATCCAAAAAACAGTCTTTTAATATACAACGATTATAATTTCCCAAAAAAAAATGATTATGCCAATAATCTCAAATACGATACCAATCAAAATCCATACCTGATTGAGCACATTAAAAATACATGGACTGCTACCGGAAAAATACCCAATTTTATTATGCTCGACCGTTACGAGGACTGGATCATAGGCATAGTGTCCGATTTGAGGGGTTTTAAAATCATCAAAGGGACGGTGACTTACAATGCACAAATACTGGACTATGTAAGCTGGGAAAAAACAGGAAGTCTAACTAGTGGAAAGTATTGTTTTCCAGTAGGTCCTGGTGACAACGTGGTATTGACGCCTAAGAGTCCCGGCTTCCGTTTTACCCCTAAAACGGCCAGCTTTAACGAACCCAAAGAGAGCATCGTTCAACATTTTGTAGCTACATCAGTTGACATTACAGAAGCACTGGAAGGTCATTATACCTTTGTGAAAGAATGCCGTGACTACAGTATCAACGGATTTGATGGAAAACCTTTAAACGTAAAGTTTATAAATGACTCGACCCGTTCAACAGTAGCATCATTCGGTGAAAAGAGTTACATCGTTTTGCCTGGTGCTGAGTCATTTAAGATGCGTGATCATGACTTTTCGGTGGCTGCCTGGGTGAAAATAAAGAAATACCTACCAAGCAAGAGAGATTATTGCATCATTGGGACCATGAACAATACCTATCAACAGGGAATTCACCTTTTGATTAGAGATCAAAAACCTTACTTTGGATTCTTTAACAACGACCTACAAGGTAAAACAAATCTCGAAGCCGGCATATGGTATCACCTGGTTTGGAGATACAACATGCTAAGCGGCGAACAGGCCATCTTTCTGAATGGCAAGCTTGACAGCCGCTCGCTGGGACATCCGGCATACAAAGGCCGGGATAATCTGTACATTGGAGTGGCTGGATTTAACTGGTCTTCGTATATGTTTGGTGAAATTGATAATCTGAGCATTTGGTCCAGAACTCTGGGAGAAGAAGAAATTTGGGGTATCAGCAAGGAAGTGATCGAAATTGTACCTATAAAGAATGTTTTCATTCATTATCCGATCTTATCCAGGAGCCTGATGGTACTACTGGCACTGTCATTGCTTTTGCTGGGTTATTTTAAAATTCCTTTCCGCAAATTGAAAAAGAAGGTTTCTATTGCCGATAAGATACGAAGTATAGAAAGTACAAGTCTGAGCAAACCTGAAGCAAATTACATACAGCTATTTGGTGATTTTAAAGTGCTCGATAAAGATGGGAACGATATTACGAGCCAGTTTACCCCCAAGTTGAAGCAGTTGTTCACGGTCATCCTGCTCTATTCACAACGCAATAAAAACGGCATTTCAACAAAAGAGCTGACCGATATCCTTTGGATGGGACATTCGTCGCAAAGCGCCAAAAACAGTCGTGGCGTTACTATCCGGAAATTGCGACTGATACTGGAATTGCTTGATTCAGTTCAAATTCATTTTCACGTCGATCGTTGGTCAATGGCCTTTGGCAGTTCAGTTTATTGCGATTATGTTGATTGTTTGAACCTTTTGAAGAGAGAGAAAATTCATGACACTGATTTTAACCTACATTTTTATCACATCATCCAGGAAGGTGAACTTTTTAAAGGTGATTCGTTTGACTGGCTCGATGACTTCAAAGGATTTGTGGGAAACAACATTGTCGACATTCTCTTGAAATTTATCCAAGAACTGACCCTTCAGAATGATAGTGAATTAATCCTGAAGTTAACAGACCGTGTCCTGGTTACCGATCCGGTGAACGATCAGGCACTGGCCTTTAAACTGAAGGTATTAATCAAACAAAACAACTACAATCTTAGCCGATTCACCTTCGATCGCTTTTGCACACTCTATGAAGAAATGTACGGAGAAAAGTTCAAAGTTAAATTTGAAGAATTAATTGCATGAAAAAATTACATCTTTTTCAGCAGGGTTAATTTTTATTTTTTAATCAATTAATCTACTCAAAATCATCCTAATTGCTATATTTGACCCCTTATTCGAGCAAGAATATTAACCCAAATTTAACCCATACTTAACCCGACTGTAAACACCAGTTAAAAGCCTGCTAAGTGGCCTGTATTAGATTTGTTTAAATATTTCTGCTTAAAATATCCTGCGAATTAAAGTTTTATCAAAAAGATTAATTCTGTTTTATGAAGATTTGGAATTCTGTTCGTACTCTATTTACCGCCAAAAGAGCCTTCTTATGGGTGATTTTTGCAGGACTGATAGCCGGTTTGGTCTTTATGTTTGCCGGAAGCAAAGTGCTTAGTTATACTTCGACCGATGATTACTGCATGTCATGCCATGTGCATCCACTTGCTGAACAAAGCTGGAAACTATCACCTCATTACGATAACAAATCAGGAGTGGTGGTACATTGTGTGGATTGCCACCTTCCGCCAAAAGGGCACGGAATGTTGATGGCCAAAGTCAAACATGGAGCCATCGATATATATGGAAAACTGTTCAAGGATTCTACTAAGTTCAAATGGGAAGCAAAACGCACTCTGGATAAAGCCAAAAAATACGTCTACGTTGAATCGTGTACCAAATGTCATCAGAATTTATTCCCAAAAACACTGACCGTTGAGGGTGAGAATGCCCACCTGAGTTTTCTGACAAGCAAAGCAGATGTAAGCTGTTTAAATTGCCATCTTGATGTGGGGCATTTTGATCCGAATAGAAAACATGAAAAGAACAGCAGCTTTGGAATGACTACCACGGTTTCTGCTGAAATATATACCGAACCGACTCCTGTTACCAGCTTTGCCAACTTCACTGAGAAAATTCCCGGAACCTCTCTTTCCTTCGATATGCAGGCAATTCCCGGTGGCCAGTTCATAATGGGTAGTCCAAAAAATGAACCTCTCAGAAAACCTGATGAAGGTCCCGGACATCCTGTTAAACTATCACGCTTCTTTATAGCCAAGGTAGAAGTGAGTTGGGATGAATACCTGGAATTCTTTAAAGCTACCTCGTCACAGGGCCGCAAAGAGACCGTGGAAAACGAAAATGTAGATGCCATTTCTGGGCCCACACCCCCTTGGGGAGCTCCCGATCAGGGATGGGGTAAAGGCTCACGACCTGCTATCACCATGTCATGGAAGGCGGCAACGGTCTATTGTAAATGGCTCTCAAAAATGACAGGCAAGAAATATCGACTACCTACCGAAGCCGAATGGGAATATGCAGATCGTGGAGGTACCAAAACCCCCTACTTTTTTGAAGGAAGTCCGAAGGACTTTACCTCTGAGGGTTTTTTCAGAAAAATATTTGGTCGTGATACTGCTGTCATTCAATCGTTTGTAATTTACAAGGAAAACAGTAATTCACAAACACAGGAACCAACAATGGTAAAAGTAAACCCATTCGGACTGAAAAATATGTCGGGCAATGTGTATGAATTCTGTTCCGACTTTTATTCTCCAACGGCCTATTTAGCCTATAAAAAAGGAGTTGTTAATCCAAAAGGACCCAAAAAAGGCCAGGAACATGTCATCAGAGGAGGTTCATTTAAAAGCGATGCCAAGGATGTACGGAGTGCAGCACGCGATTTTACAAAAACCAAAGCATGGCTGGTTACTGATCCTCAAATGCCAAAAAGCGTATGGTGGTATTCTGATTGTGTGGACATTGGGTTCAGGGTAGTTTGTGAAGTAAATGATAGTATTAAATAGAAAAATAGTCCCTTATGGAAGATAATAATAAAGGTTTTAACAGAAGACGGTTTCTTGAATCGACGGCATTGGCTGGTATCGGATTGTTGGGTGCAAGCGCCATGATTGGAGGATGTAAAAATACGAAGGATGCTAAAGAACTTGGATTACCCCCTATTTTAAAGGCAGCGCCCAAGGGCAAGAAACTGCGTGCCGGATTGGTAGGGGTCGGCAACCGTGGTACTGGAGCTGCCATGAACTTTATCAGCTGCGGTCCCGACTTACACATTGTAGCATTGGCCGATGTTTTTCAGGATAAAATTGATGCCTGCCGTGAACGCTTTTCAAAACAGAAAATGGATATTCCTATCGAGAACTGCTTCACAGGATTCGATGGATATAAAAAACTAATGGCTTTGGCTGATGTAGATGTGGTCATATTAGCCACACCCCCCCAATTCAGGCCTGAACATTTCAAGGAAGCAGTATTGCAAAACAAACATATCTTCTTGGAAAAACCCGTTGCTGTAGATCCGGTAGGTATACGCTCAGTCATAGCAAGTGCAAAAAAAGCTCAGGCCATCGGATTAAATGTGGTAACAGGTACTCAGCGTCGTCATCAACAGGATTATATTGAAACCTACCAGCAGGTGGCAAATGGAGCCATCGGCAAACTTGTTTCTGCCCGTGCATTCTGGAATCAAAATCATGTATGGTTTCGAACACGCGAAGAGGGGTGGGACGATATGACTTACATGATTCGTAACTGGAACAACTTCTGCTGGTTATGCGGCGATCATATATTGGATACCCATGTTCATAATATAGATGTAATCAATTGGTTTTTAGGCCGTCAGCCTGAAAGCGCTGTAGGATACGGAGGCCGTGCACGTCGGCTAACAGGTGACCAGTACGACTTTTTCAGCATTGACTTTGATTACGGGCAAGGTGTTTTCTCACACAGCATGTGTCGCCAGATTGACAACTGTGCCAACGGAACCGGTGAATTCATTATGGGTACAGAAGGTTATACCAATTGTGCCAACACCATCTGGAATCTGGATGGAACCGTAAAATGGAAATTTAAATACGAGAAAGATGAAAACGGCAACGAAACAGGTACCATAAGGATTCCAGCTTATGTGCAGGAACACATGCATCTTGTCCAGGCAATCCGTACCGGTGGTTATGTGAACCAGGCTGAAGAAACCGCCTTGTCTACCCTGACGGCCATCATGGGTCGTACTGCCGCCTACACCGGCAAAAAGGTCACCTGGGAAGAGATCTATAAGTCAGACATGGATTTAGGTCCAAAGAAGATCGAACTAGGTCCCGTTGACATGGTGTTTGAAGTACCTATTCCTGGAACAGCGCACAAGGCTTAAATGTAAATGAGAAATTGAGAAGGTGAGAAATTAACAAGGGATTAGGAGACAGGGAACAATCTGAAGCTTTGTACTTTGAACCTGATACTTGGAACTTTGAACTTGAAATTATATTTTAAAACTAAACGAATAAAAATTAATAACTAAAGGAGATGGACAATAAAAACACTCGCAGATCATTTCTGCGTAACTCAATTTCGTTGGTAGCCGGAACGATGATTTTACCACACATTATTCCCTCCTCGGCAATGGGCATGAACGGAGTTGTTCCTCCAAGCGATCGCATAATTATGGGGTCAATCGGTGTCGGTTCACAGGGAACCAGCAATATGAATACCTTCCTTCGATATAAGCAAGTTCAATATGTTGCTGTATGTGACCTTGATACTGGTCACCTGGCACAGGCTTCAGACATTGTTAATAAGCAATATAACAACAAAGACTGCCGGACTCACAAAGATTACCGTGTGTTTCTTGAAAAAGAAAAACTCGATGCTGTTTGTATTTCAGTTCCAGACCATTGGCACAGCATTGCTTATGTTTCAGCAGCCAACAAGAAAATTAATATTTATGGTGAAAAACCTTTGGCCAGAAGCATCGCGGAAGGTCAACAGATTGTAAACGCTGTCAAGAAAAACAACATTATATGGCAAACCGGAAGCTGGCAGCGTTCGGTCGCCAATTTTCACAAGGGAGCCGAACTGGTTTTCAACGGACGTCTTGGTAAGGTTGACCATGTTGAAGTTGGCTTACCCGATGGAAATAAACTGGTTGGCATGCCTCCCATTAAACCGGTTCCTGCAGAACTTGACTGGGAATTCTGGCTCGGTTCAGCACCCAAAGTTCCCTATCGCGGCGTATGTCACTGGAACTGGCGCTGGATTCTGGATTATTCAGGAGGTCAGTTAACCGATTGGGCAGGACATCATATCGACATTGCACATTGGGGCTTGGGACTTGACCGCACAGGGCCAATCGAAGTTTCAGGTGCAGGAGTTTATCCTGCTGCCGGCGAATTGTACAATGTGCCTTTAGAATTTGATTTTAATTGCAAATACAAAACCGGCGTTGTGATCAGGGTAGCCAACGCAAAAAGACTGACTCAGGGAATGGGAGTTACCTGGTATGGCGAGAATGGCTGGATTCACGTTGACCGTGGTGATATTATTACTGCCTCAAAACCTGAACTCATTTCAGAAGAACTGGGCGCTAACAAGAAAGCGCTTTACAAAAGTGATGATCATTGGTTAAACTTCCTGGAATGTATCCGCACCCGCAAAGAAACCATTGCCCCTGCTGAAGTTGCACATCGTTCTATATCAGTTGGTTTGCTAGGTGAAATTGCTATGACCACCAAACAGGTCATTCAATGGAATCCAGAGAAGGAGCAGATTATCAATAATGCTGAAGCCAGTAAATTGTTGATGAGAAATTTCCGCGCTCCCTGGAAAATACCCACTATTTAATGTATTAATTCAAATATCAATAGCTTTTCATCCATTAACCGGGATACTGTTTTAAACCAACTATCGACTGCCTGCAGAGGGAAAATAAATTCCCCGAGCCGGCAGTTTTTTTTATCCTCAGGTTCATCTCAATAAAACCAGCCGTTCGAAAACTAAAACAATGCAAATATAAAATCATCAGTGGTTCGTTATTTTAGTTCATAAGGGAATAACCTCTTGCTAATGATTGATCCTTTGGTTTTATTCAAAGTTTTCTAATTATATTTGAACCATAAATTCCCCATATTAAGTCAATACGAACTCAATACGAACTCAATACCAATTCCATAGTAAATAGGTTCTTAATAGGGTGTAAATAGGGTGTAAATAGGTTCTTAATAGGATATTTTAACCTATTTAGTACCTATTTACAACCTGTTGTGAACCTATTTACTATTGAATTGGTATTGAGTTCGTATTGACTTCATATTGAGTTGGTATTTACCATTATACAATAAAAGCTGTCCCTAATGACAGGAGAAGTGGGAGAAATATAGTTTAAGAGCCTGATATTTTGATGATTATACACTTTTAAAGACGAATTCTGCAAAGAATACTACAATATGTTGAAATGACGATAATTGCAAGATGAATCAGGCAATTATTTTAATTCGTACTTATTGAATAAAAGTTAAATAGAAAAATTCGCCCTACCTTAACTTACATCAATTTAGATTTCTTTCATCGAACTAACAGTAAAATAAATTATTTACGGATGAAAATCTGTATCTTGCACTTTTGCTTCTTGCGGCTTATTTATATTTTGGGTTCATTCTAAAAATAGAGTCCTTAAAAACAAAACTATGTTTTCACTGATAATTCCAGTTTATAATGAAGAGGGTTTGATTGATGAACTTGCATTGCGCTCAGTAGCTGCAATCGAATCGTTCACAGCCAATTACGAGATTCTGTTTATAAACGACGGGAGTACAGATTCGACACTCTATCAACTGATTGAAGTCCGCAAGCGTTATTCAAGAATTAAGATTGTTGATTTATCCAGGAATTTTGGTCATCAGGCTGCCTTTACTGCCGGACTGGAGTTGGCTATGGGTAATTACGTGGCCATGATGGATGGCGATCTACAAGACCCGCCTGAGTTACTGGCTGAAATGTATCATAAAATTAAGGAGGAGGGATTTGACATCGTAAGCGGTAAGAGAACTGGCCGCAAGGGCAAGCGGCTAAGGAAATCCACCGCTTTGTTTCATGCATTTTTTAAAAAGGTGGCCGGAATAGATGATATGGAAAATTCGGGTAACTTCTCGGTGCTGAACAGGGCTGCGGTCAATGCATTGGTTAGTATGAAGGAAACCATTCGCTATCTGCCTGGTTTACGGTCTTTTATAGGATTCAACCAAGGGTATGTTGAATATATCAGGGAGGACCGTTTGAAAGGTGAACCTAAAATGAAGCTTGGAAATCTTATTTTGCTTGGGGCCGATGCCATCTTTTCCTTTTCAAAATTTCCCATCAAGGTATGTTTATACCTGGGAACCATTGGTACCATTGTATTTATGATAGCAGGAATGTATGTTCTGACTGCCAAGCTGTTTGGATTTGCTTTGATCGGTTGGTCTTCAACGGTTCTCAGCATTTATTTTCTGGGTTCCATTCAGCTGATATTTCTGGGAGTGGTTGGTGAATATGTTTACCGTATTTACAAGGAATCGCAGAACAGGCCTATCTACCTGGTTAAGAAGTTATATGACGCTGAACCTGAATGATGGAAGAAAAAAAACTAAAGCTATTATTCTGGATTCTGGCATTGATAATGCTTGGTGCCCTTTTATGGATCAGCCGAGATGCAGGTATTTCGGGTGATGAGGAGGTGCATTATCAACAGTCTGAAATGGTCTATCATTATTTCAGCAGCCTGGGGCATGATCAGTCATCTATAAATACCCCCAAGACTCATCTTCAATATTACGGACAAACGTTTGATAATCTGGTTACTATCATGATTCATTGGTTCGGAATCGAGGATATTTATGGTTTCAGACATTTGATGAGTAGCTTGTCAGGATGGCTGACCATCGTGGTAACAGCCTTATTTGCAGCCTATTTTTCGGGTTACGGAGCGGCAATTTTTGTTTTGATTCTGTTTGCCGTTTCACCTACATTTTTGGGTCATGCACAAAATAACCTCAAAGATATTCCTTTTGCATTGGCCTATATTTCAAGCATTTATTATTCGCTCAAACTGGTTTATTCGGAAGGTAAGCCAAGTAAACAAACTATTTTACTGTTGATTTTAAGCATTGGTTTTGCCATTGGAATCCGAATTGGTGGCGTATTGGTTCTATTCTACCTTGGTTTATTTATGTTTCTCAAAATCGCTTTGGATTGGATCAATCAGAAAAATCTGGATTTGATTCAACTGAAGAAATTCATGATTCTTTTATTTATCATTTCCATTTCGGGATATATCCTTGGCCTGCTCACCTGGCCCTACGCACTGCAAAATCCGTTGCTGAATCCATGGAAAGCGTACAGGGTGATGACCAATTTTCCCACCACAGTCCACCAGATATTTGAGGGTAATTTTGATTGGTCCGACTTTCATCCATGGTACTATCTGCCTAAATACATGGCTATTACCATTCCACTGATCGTATTTACGGGATTAGGAACGTTCATTTTTACGTTTAAAAAGAATTATTCTGATGATCAGAAAATGCAGTTGTTGCTGCTGATATTTACTATATTGTTTCCACTTATATTTGTACTTTTGAAAGGATCAAATTTATATGGATCGTGGCGGCATTTTTTGTTTGTATATCCCAGTATCATATTGATTGCAGCCCTTGGGTTCCATAATTTTTTTACCAGGTTCAAAAATCGGCTTATTCGTATCGCAGGCATTGGTTTGCTGATGGTATTATCATTTCATCCACTGAAATTTATGGCTGCCAACCATCCCTATTATTATCTGTATTACAATCAGTTAGTGGGTGGATTGAAGGGTGCATACGGAAATTATGAAACAGATTATTATTACCATTCCATGCGTCAGGGAACGGAATGGCTTCAGCAATTCCTGAAAAATGAACCTCAAATTGGTCCAATTATTGTAGGAGGAAACTTCCCGGTTCAATGGTATTTCAGGAAAGATAAAAACATTCAATTTGTATATATTCCTTATCAGAACCGAAGTGATTACAATTGGGATTATGCTATTATTGCCAATAGTTATATTTCCCCTTGTCAACTTAAAAATAAAACATGGCCTCCCGCCAATACCATTCATACCATAACAGCCGACGGAGTGCCGATTTGTGCAATCATAAAGAGGGGTTCTAAAGATGATCTGGAAGGTTTGAGCGCCCTTAAAAAAGGTGATAATATTAAATCTGCGCTCTTATTACAAAAAGCAACCAGGGAAGATCCTCAAAATGAATGGATCTATTATAAATTTGCAGAATCATTGGCAGCCCAGAATCTGAATGATCAGTCGTTGCAAATGCTTAAAACGAGTCTGGAGATTAATCCTGAATTTGAACCGGCCTTGATGATGATGGGGGCTCAGGCTTTATTCGAAAATAACAATATAAAAGCGGCTTCCTGTTTCAGAAAGGTGATTGCAGTCAATCGAAAATATTTTGATGCATACGTTCAATTGTCAGCAATTTATACCAACAGCAATGTCGATCTTGCGCGTAAGTTGCTGAATGATTGCCTTAAGATTAACTCGCGCTTTCAACCTGCCATTCGGGCTTTGGCTAATTTGAACAAAAGGTCAACGCTTAGGGTGGCAAAATAATAATATAAAATAATTGAAATATTAAAATAACGTTTAAAATTACAACAATGAAAAGATTTATCATGTTTGCCTTATTTGGCTTATTGTTTATTGGAGGTCCATCTGCTGTATTTGCGCAAGGTGAAGATTCAACAGATGTTTCTCTGGACGCACCAAAAGATACCATTTCAATAGACAAAATGGATCCGGTTTATTACCAGGAAGAAACTACCAAAGAATCATCAAATACATTGACATACGCCCTTATAGGCGGTATTGTTATTCTTGGCGGGGCTGCCTTCTATTTTATTAAAAAGAAAAAGAATTAGAGATCTCAGCCATCATAAAAAAGCCGGCCTGATAGGTTGGCTTTTTTTATGACTTGTAATTTATTAAATAATTGCACTTAGTCAACAGGAAGTCTTTAATCCTAAGCCTGATACATAGAATTTGTTGTCTTACTTTTTATAGAAATTCATTTGCTGCAGATAGTCCCAACTGCGGTATGGCAAAAAATGACGTATATCTAAGCCAGCTTTGATCGATTCGCGGATGAAGGTGGATGAAATTTCCATAAGGGGCGCATTGGCTAGCTGAACACGAGCATACTGTTTGGCGCTTTCAGGATTAAAGCCTGCACGCGGATAAACAATGATATCATAATTGGCAAGCAGTACATTGGCATTTTTCCACTTATGAATATTTTCCAGATTGTCTGTACCCATCAGGATATAAAATTGATGCGTTGGATATTTCTCACTCAGATAGGCCAGTGTATCAATGGTATATGATGGTTTTGGTAGATTGAACTCCACCTTTGAAGCCCTGAAACGCAAATCGTCGCCAATGGCACGGTTGACAAGCTCCAGTCGCTGATAATCGTCCAGCAGCGTTTTCTTCTTTTTAAGGGGATTTTGAGGACTCACCACAAACCAAAGCTGATCTATTTCAGTGAATTCGACCATAAAATTGGCAATGGCCATATGTCCCACATGAATTGGATTGAATGAGCCAAAGTAGAGTCCTGTCTTAATCATATTTATGGTTGATAAATTCATTGATATACTTTTCAGCCTCCGCTAACGCTTTCTCCAACTGATTGTTTACGATTATACAGTCGAACTGATTGGCAAAAGTAAGTTCGAATGCTGCCTTTTGTAACCTCTTTTCAATGACTTCCATAGAATCGGTTGATCTTGAAATCAGTCTGTTGCGCAATTCTTCGACCGATGGCGGTTGTACAAAAACAGCCAGGGCCTCATCGCCATAATAATTTTTGATGTTGCAGCCACCAACCACATCCACATCAAAGATAACATTTTTACCGTTCTGGCGAATGCGTTCAACCTCAGATTTAAGTGTACCGTAGAAGGTTCCATGATATACTTCTTCCCATTCCAGAAATTCGTTGTTGGCAATTTTAATTCTGAACTCTTCCTCAGAAATAAAGTAGTAATCCTTTCCCTGAGTTTCGGTATGCCGCTTTGCGCGACTGGTCGCTGATACAGAGAACTCGAGGTTTAAATCCCGTTCCAGCAGATGCCGCACGATGGTTGTTTTACCGGCTCCAGATGGCGCTGAAAATATGATTAGTTTACCTTGGCTCATGTCAATTAAGTTGTGATTTGCTTATTTCCTGATTCGATTGACAGAAAAATAATTTCATATATTCGACAGGCAAGTTCATATAGTTTGTTGCTTTCATTCATTGTAGGTTTACCATTTGATAATAAACCCATGTCACCTGGATAACGAGAACTTGTATATACATTATCAAGCATTTCAAGATCGGTTTCGTCGATTGGAGAAATCAGAAATGATTCTGATATTGCATATAATCTTGCCAGATTATGAATGCGCGACATCCTAATCCCTTTTTCTTCGATCAGTGCTTTAAATGCTTTCTCGACAGCCTGCTGCGAATGAAAAGCAACAACATTGGTTACAAATTCATCACTCAGGTTATTCTCGCAACTACGCAAATCTGTTTGAGCAAATTCAAGCCATTGCCTGGTGCTTGTTTTCATAAATCACGATTCCTTTGGTGAGAACTTCTTCTGAAAAATCCGTGTGTGCATTTTTAAATTGTTCAAACATCGGTATAGTAAATACCATTAAATCAATTGGTATCTGTTTTGCAATCGGGCGAGTTAAAAAACTGACTTTTAAGTATAAGTCTTGTTTATCCTTAAAAGTGACAGGCATACTATGATCGTTAAGAACAACAAATACATCTAAATCACTATCTTGATCAGGTGCCCCATAGGCATACGACCCAAATAATAAGACCAGATAAGGATCTATTTGGCTTAAATTTGTCCTAAGTTGCTGTATGTATTTGTTTTCAGATACCATAAAATTACTAATTACAATACATTTAAAACCTGCTCTTTTATTTTTTCCAAATTGTCTTTCATTTGAACAACAATGCGTTGTAGGCCACTTTCATTGGCTTTTGAACCGATGGTATTGATTTCACGGCCTATTTCCTGCGCTATAAAACCCAGTTTGCGTCCAGAAGGTTCATCTTCATTCATTGTTTCGTTAAAATAGCTGCAATGGTTGGCCAGTCGCACCTTTTCTTCATTGATATCGAGCTTTTCCAGGTAATAAATCAACTCTTGTTCGAATCGGTTCTTGTCAACACTTCCATTCAGTTGCAGTGCGTCCAGGCTATCCTTGATCTTTGCCTTGACATTTTCCATGCGCTGATTTTCAAATGGTTCTACCTGTTTGAGCAAGTCAAGAATGTTGGCTATATTGCCCACGATGTCAGTTTTGAGTGCCAGCCCTTCCTGATCGCGGAACCGGTTCAGCTCTTCCAATGATTTGATAAGGTTCTCACGAACGACCAGCCATTCGGATTCTTCGAGTTCATCGTACACCATTTTGACTGTTTCAGGCAGACGTAAAATGGTGTTTATAATGGTTCCACTCACTTCAAGTCCCAATTCCTTATGGATTGTTTTAAGCTGGCGGTAATAATCTTTGACAATGGCTCCATTGATCCTGGAGGTGCTTTCGGTTCCCAGATTGTCGAGATAAAGGGCAAAATCCACTTTACCCCTTGTGAGCTTTTCTGAGATCAGTCGACGGATTTCAATGTCTTTTTCGCGATACATCGCCGGAATACGGGTGTTGATATCGAGTTGTTTGCTGTTGAGCGACTTAATTTCAAGGGTGATTTTCTTATTTCCTACTTCGAATTCGGTTTTCCCAAATCCTGTCATTGATCTGATCATTTGTGAATATTTTAGTGTGCTAAAGATAATACTTAAATTGATCACATCAAGTATCTTTCTCTATTTTCTCAGAATTAAGCAATTACGCCTGATCCAATGAGTTCGTCGCCCTCATACCAGGCAGCAAACTGGCCGGAAGTAATGCCCCGCTGTTCGTCATCAAACAAAATATAAAGGCCTTCTTCACGTTGAAACAAGGTGGCCTTTTCCAATGGCTGACGGTACCGAATACGGAGATCATATCTTCTGCTATCGCCTGTATTCATTACCAGATCAGTTCTTATCCAATGAATTTCGTCATTTGGAATGAATAGGCCAGGACGATACAATCCAGGGTGTTCAGTTCCTTCACCGACATATAAAATATTGCGGTTTACATCGGTTCCCAGTACAAACAACGGATCAAGATGACCCCCAATGTTGAGCCCTTTTCGCTGTCCGATTGTGTAATAATGAGCGCCCTGATGCTCTCCAATTACCTTGCCATTCCAAGGTTTGTAAGGAAATGCGGAACAGAGTTTTCTAAAATTCTCTTCAATCTTCTCAACATTCTTTTTCCTTGAAATAAACGCAGCAGGAATTTCAATCACGTTGCCGGTTTTGGGTTCCAGTTGCTGCTGTAAAAATGTGGGCAAATCAACCTTACCAACAAAACAAATGCCTTGCGAATCCTTGCGCTCGGCGCTTGGAAGGTTGGCCATACGTGCAATTTCACGCACTTTGGGCTTTTGCAGATGCCCAATGGGGAACATCGCCTTTGAAAGCTGATATTGGTTCAACTGGCATAGAAAATAGCTTTGATCTTTGTTCTTATCGTCTCCTGCAAGTAGTTGATAAATAGGCTTTCCGTCTTTTACAATCTCAGATTTGCGGCAGTAATGACCGGTTGCTATAAAGTCGGCATTGTATTTCAGACATTCGGTAAGGAAAATATCGAATTTGATTTCGCGGTTACAAAGCACATCAGGATTGGGGGTGCGGCCACGGCTGTATTCGGCAAACATGTAATCGACCACGCGCTGCTTGTAATCCACACTCAGATCCACAATGTGAAAAGGAATATCGAGTTTTTTGGCTACCATCTCAGCAATCATGGCATCATCCTCCCAGGTGCAGCGCGAAGTAATGGTACCGGTGTGATCGTGCCAGTTGACCATAAACAACGCCACCACATCGTGACCCTGCTGTTTCAGCAAATAAGCTGCAACACTAGAATCAACACCTCCCGACAATCCAATTACTACACGACTCATTTTAATGGTTCAAAGATTTTTAATTGAGAAATCGTTGACTTTAAAGACTTTAAAGACTTTAAAGTCAATGATTGTTAGACAACAAATGACTTTTAATGACCTGAAGTCAACCGAATGGCAAAAGTATTGAAAAGAAGCAACTTTTCCTAGATTTAAAACAGATCGTCCCGGTTGATATCTCCCACGTCGATTATCTTTTTAAGCATGGCACACATGATAAGGCACGCGGCAGATTTGATGTCTTTTTAGTGAGATATTCTTACGTTTGGATAGCTATTTATGAATTAAATCTTTCAATTTTTCATTCAGAACCCTTACTTCTTGTAACAATGGGTTTGCAGTTTCTTCATCAAAATCAATAAAGTCAGCATAATCTGATTCTTGTCGCCAGTCAAAAAGATGTGAATATAATTTTCCATGCTCTTTGCTTAATATTCCAACTTTCACAAAATTAAGAAAAAGCTGAGTTTTTACCCCATTGTGTGTTTCTGCATTAAGTTCATTTTTAAATAGAAGCGCACTCGCCAAATAATAACTTGAATAATAAAGACGGTTGATACATGAATTCCATCGTTGGTTATTTGCAAGTAATATTGCATCATCAAATATCTCTATTGATTTTGAAATACGATAATTAATATAATCTTCTCTTGTGCCTTTCATTGGATGATAATGCCGTCCCGTTTTATGTTCTTATATAAAGGAGTTATTGAATGTTGGGACTCCCAGTCATTTTTTGAATATACAAAAGTTGAAATAGGTTCACCAATCTCCAATTCAATATCAAAAAGCTCTTCTCTATATTCCTTCTCTGTTTTACGGGTGACGTTAAGGCTGTCCAATAAAATTAAGATATCCCAATCAGAGTCTGTTTGTGCTTCTCCCCTGGCATGAGAACCAAACAAAATGATTTCTGCCTTTGAATCTTTTTTCTTAATCTTTGATTTAATAAGGCTGATAATATGTTGTTCTTTTGTATTCATCGATCAAATATAAACATTTTTTAATCATATTCTATTCATGAAAATCAGACATTTGAAGCTACCCGATTTATCTACAAGAACTAATATTCAATCAGATCAGATCGTCCTGGTTGATATCACCCACGTCAATGATCTTTTTAAGGATGGCATACATGGTGAGGCCTGAAGCGGATTTGATACCTGTCTTTTCTGAAATATTCTTACGGTGAGAGATTACTGTGTGGATGCTGACAAACAGTTGGTCAGCGATTTCCTTGTTGGCATAGCCTTTGGTAAGTAGTTGCAACACTTCAATTTCGCGCCTGGTAAGCTCGTTGCCTGGTTCAATTGCACTGGTGGCAAGGAATGAGGACAATACTTCATTCACCTTGTAGCAGACCAACGCTGAAGTATCAATCAGGTTAATTGTTTGATTGGAATAGTCAAACATAGTATCCATATGAAGGTTTAAAAAGCCAAGGTGGCTGGCAGAAAAGAGAATTTGCCGGATAAATAAATTGCTTTTTTCATATTCATCCGAGGTAGTGATGACCAATATGTTTCCATCCATTTTGGGATAGTCAATCATCTCATCTCCACGGTGAAGCGCAATGATTTCATTGGCCAGACTGCCTTTGAGAATTTCAGCAAGACCTGCCAATACAATGTCAGCAGTACATATTATAATTACAATGGATCGGTTGTGGCTGTTAATCATGGCTTACCAATAGCTTTTCAAGTTGTTTTACTTTAGGAATCAAGATATGATCCTCGATGCGTGAATGATTTTTAAGGTCTTTCTCAAACATGAATAGATTATACAGAAAAGCATTGCCCCTGTTTTGGTCATAGTTTGGGGGTAAATATTTAATAATGATGTTCTTAAGGTCATCCATTTTATCATCCATATTTGAATGTTCTTTCTCAAAACTGGTAATTGAAAACGATGGATACTTTGTGTTAAATTGATTACGGAGAGAAGGATCTTCAATCACCGCATTCAATTCAAGAATGTATGGGAACATCTCTTTCTCCTCAAAGTTGATGTGAATTACAAATTCCTCTTTAAACTTGGAATAAAACTTGCGTACCAGTTCATTGTCAGAGCTTTCATCAGGGCTGCCAGAGAGGAAAAGTTCAATCAGGCGGTCGTTTTCAGGGATCAGGTAATCCTTGTAATACTGATGTGTTTTAATCAGGTAATCAATCACCATTGAAATTGGAAAGTCGAGTAAACGTTTTTCAGGAAAATAGGCTTCATAATGGAAAACGTTGATGGTTTCCACAAAAAAGTTGAGATCAATCCCTTTTTCAACACAAATATTTCGGATTGTTTCATCACCAAAACCAAGCTTGATGCCCAGACGGTTAATGACCGGCAACAGAGAATGATCCTTTAGAATGACTGAAGCGAGCTTGCTGTTTTCGTTGAATAATTCCATACCTGGAAGAATTAGTATTAAAGTGTAAAGATGACAATATTTGAAGTAAAATGTTCACCGTCCAACTGAAAAAACCCCACTTGTGGTGAGGTTTTTAGTTTAACTATTTTGATATTACAAAAGTCGTTAGTAACGTCGTTTCCATAAACTCCTGATGGGTTTTTCTTCTGTCTGGACGGTTGATACATGCCTTGCCGGAGTGTTTTCTCTGCGATTGGAATTCTCGCGCGCTGCCGGTGCATTGTGCTCGCGTCTGATGGGTTGTCTTCCCGTTTTGGCAGGCGCTTTTTCAGGCGTAAAATCAGTCATTGCATAGGGATTATCTTTCACCACAGGGATTGTCTGCGAAATTAAACGCTGAATATCTCTTAGGAAAAGGATTTCTGTATTGTCACAAAATGAAACCGCAATACCACTTTGGCCGGCACGTCCGGTTCTTCCAATGCGATGAATATAAGTCTCTGGAATATTGGGGATTTCGTAATTGATCACATGCGACAAATCATCCACATCAATTCCACGTGCAGCAATATCTGTGGCCACCAAAATACGTATTTTTCCTCCTTTAAAATCAGATAAAGCTTTCTGGCGTGCATTCTGGGATTTATTGCCATGAATGGCCTGAGCCTGATGTCCGTTTTTCTGAAGAAACTGAACTACTTTATCGGCTCCGTGCTTGGTTCTGGTAAACACAAGGGCAGAGACGATTTCAGGATTTCTAAGTAAATGGAGAAGCAAGCTGCGTTTATCAGCATAATTGACCATATACATCTGTTGTTCAACCATTTCGGCTGTGGCAACATCAGGAGTAATTTCAACCTTTAATGGGTTCTTCAGAATGGTAGCCGACAATTTTACAATATCACCAGGCATAGTAGCGGAGAAGAAAAGCGACTGCCTTTCCCTGGGCAATTCAGCAATGATACGTTTTACATCATGGATAAAACCCATATCCAACATACGGTCAGCCTCATCCAAGACAAACATTTCAATACTTCGCAAGTCAATATATCCCTGGTTCATCAGATCGAGCAAACGGCCCGGAGTAGCAATCAGAATATCAATTCCCTGGCGTAGTGCATCTGTTTGAGGACGCTCACCTACCCCACCATAAATAACAGTGTGTTTCAAACCGGCATAACGACCGTAAGCGCCAAAGCTCTCTCCGATCTGGATGGCCAGCTCGCGTGTTGGGGTCACTATCAAAGCCTTGATCTTTCGGCGACCACGTGCCAGATTTTCTGAATCGTGCAGAATCTGAATGATCGGAATGGCAAATGCTGCTGTCTTTCCTGTTCCTGTCTGTGCACAACCAAGTAAATCTTTACGCTGAAGTATGATGGGTATTGCTTGTTCCTGAATAGGGGTTGGTGTCTCGTAACCTTCTGTTTTTAAAGCCCTCAGGATGGGCTCAATTAAATCTAAATTTTCAAATGACATCTTAATGATTTGGAAAGGCTTAGGAATCAAACTTTGATTGACCTGCCTTTGTGTTAACGGGGGCAAATTTAGTGATTAATCCGACATCCTATCTTAATTGAAAGTTAATACTTGCTTTTAGCTGTAAAAGAATACGTTACGTTAATACTGTAAATGAAATATGAAAATAAATACACCTCATTTACTACACTTACTACACTTACTATGTTACTATTTCAGTTTTTCTCATTTTCTCTCCCCTCCATTTCCCTGTTATTCCGGGATAGGCACAGAGAAGAGAAAATGAGAAAGTGAAATAGTGAAAAACTGAAATAGTACCGTAGTAAGTGTAGTAAGTGTAGTAAGTGAGAAATAAAAAATAAGCAATTGTCTACTCCACAGAAGCGCCTTGTCGGCATAGATGGAATCGTTTGTACACCCAACCTTCATTTTCGCTTTTCCACAGTTATGCAGTTCCGCAATACTGCAGTTTCGTCATTTCCCACTAATGGAGAATCAGCGGAACTGCATAACTGCATAACTGCGGAATGTCGAAATCACGCTATCACGTTATCTCACCGACTATCATATTCCCAGCTCTTTAAATGCAGCATAAATTACATTGGATTCAAAGCCTCGGCCCATTGCAAA
>Ga0209123_1001114_pt1 | contig 28520 bp, 28 predicted proteins | sample BarGraIncu00431A_FD_184500 | JGI IMG/M metagenome (GOLD analysis project Ga0209123, IMG submission 184500) | Arctic peat soil microbial communities from Barrow, Alaska, USA - Barrow Graham LP Incubations 004-31A (SPAdes) (version 2) | ecosystem: Environmental > Terrestrial > Soil > Wetlands >...
AGGTTAATATAAAGTGCAAATTCAAGTCGAATTATTGTGAAAATGGGATAAATCAATCTGGAAATTCATCATTCAACTAGATAAATTAACTTGCACAAGTTAGGATAAGATAAAGTGTAAATCAACATGTAAGGGTCTAATCTAAATGTTTATACTGCTTTACTTTGCTCCTCCCCACTATAAAACTCTTTTATATCTCGTCCGTATTCTCCTAACTCCAGTAAACTTGATAACATTGCAATTTCATATTCTTTTATATACATACCATCTACTATACATCCTCCAAACATCCAACTTTTATCTAAATCACAGATAGCAATATCTGATTCCAGTAAACTCTGTGTATCTTCCACTACTTTTATAAGTCCATCAGCTAAATCTAAAAAACATACTACTCCACAATTCATAATTTCTTGCTTACTTAACATAATTTTTGCTAAGTCTTCATGAAATGTTTCCTCTATTATTTTCATTGCACTTTCTTTTTGAATAACTTCATATCCATTAACCTCTACTTTAAATTTTATTAGTTCATTATATTTTTCGTGTTTTATTACATTTATGTCCTTATCAAACATATCGGTCTCTTGTGCATACTGTAAATCAAATTCTTTTGATTTTTCTACCGCATTGCAAACACTGAACTCTTTTCTTAATATATATACCTCTGTTTCTATATTAATTGATACTATTTCTTCTGTGGTATAAGTGTGTTTAAAACATATCCCTTCTTCTGTGTCTTCAATAAAAATATAATATTCCTTTCTATTTCTTCCTTGTATATTGTTTATTCCAAATTTATGCTTCAATATATCTGAAATGTGACTTAGCTTCTCACAAGCTAAGTCTTTCATTATTTCCTTTAATTCAATAATATTAGTTTCTTCCATTAACAATCGTCTCCTTAATTAATATTTTTTTATTAATCTAATTTAATATTAGCTATTCTTATCATTATTTTATTTATTTTAGAAATACAATGTTAGAGATTAATAACAATGTTCCCTAATATATAAAAAATCTCCATTGGGAGTTACAACTTCGTAAACCATATCCCAACTACAATCTTCACGTGAATCTTTACATGAAAACATACCAATTTCATTGCATATTACAGCTTTCCCAGTTTTTATCGCTTCCTCTTTTTTTACTTTACTATACTTAACACAATATTCAACAATTTCTTCATCAGTTTTGCAACCACATTTTATTGCTTCATTCTCCTTTTGTGAGGGTTGTAACCTCCAAAATTCTTTAGTTGATAATACTTTATCTAATGTAGCCATTTTATTATATATAACTTTACATCCTCTCTCTTCTTGTAAGTCTGTTATTACTCCTACAAGCCCCTTATCAATGAATGGTTTAAATTCATTTAATATTTCGTCATTACTACTTGCCATAATATTTGTTCCTCCTTTATTTTTTCAATACTTTTTTCCTATTATTACATTTAATATCATATAAAAGATAACTTCTTACTTCATTACACCCGTTTCCATTACCCTTTAATATACATTGCTTTTAATTTTACTTTAGTTTAAAATAATATTAGTTATTGTTTTTATTGTATGAATTATAATCGCCAAATAATAATTCATACATCTTTTGTTTGAGACATATTATTTATTCCTTGATTCTAAAAAACTTGCTATTTTTCTAACCAACGTCTTATCAATAGTCACAAAATACCGTATTTCCCTGTCGCTAACCTGTATTTTCCATTGTTCAACGTCTTTGCCCTCCACTTTCAATTTCTCAGCAATCACCTTTGCGATTGTCATATATTTTTCATCTGGAGTTTCAGTACAATATCCAGTTCCTCAATCGTTGCATATTTTTTGTCTTCAAATATTCTCTCACATGGGAAATAATCTGCAAAGGTAATCTCAATCTTATAAATTAAGTCTAATTCCTTATCAGTATACTGTATATTTTCTGTATCAAACATTTCCTCAATGTCTCTTTGGTAATACCTGTCTCCATCCATTACTAAGAACTGTTTTCCTTTTTTAAATGTTATGTCATTTCCTACAGACCCCCAAACTTCATCTACTGTAGCCCTAATCTGCTTATTTAATGTTACCCTTGCACTGCAATTGCACATATCATCATCTGCTGTTCTAATATTATATTTTCTAAACAAACCAATAATCTTATCTAAATCTGAATTTCTTTTTGTGTTAATAAAAGTTGTCTGACTTCCCATTTTCTCCTTCTTTCTGTCCCTCTGGTGGAACAACCTAATTATTAATATTAATAACTTTTACTTTTCACTCAATAGTTGTAGAAAACCTTATTTGATTTTGAATTCTAACATTATGTATACTTTTTAATATACAATTTTTTAATTTTTAATTTCTTATAATTATAATAAATAATTTGTACCTGTTCCTGTGTTACATCTGTAATGCACCAATAAGCCTTTACTCTAACATTTACGCTACAGCTATATATAAGTTTCTATATGGACAATAGCTCTTGATACTATTAACATCTAATATACTTTCATCATATATAAGTGCATTATTTTTCCAAAAATCTAAACATTCATTTATTTCATTTTTAGAAGTAATGTTTAAATCTTCTGGTTCCTTATAACTTTCAAGACCTGGAAACATCGTTACTAAAAAGTACTCTGCTTTAGTGCTATATTTGTTTTTATTTAAAATGAAAATAACCGAGTTTACCAGCTTTGGTTCTCTTTTTTTGACAAATCTCGTGTATGTATCTCTACCTAATCTTTTAGCAAATACTATTTCATCATCTTGTTCTGTTTCTATACAATTGCAGTAACCTACATTAGATTGGAATTGAATCTTAAAGATTTCAAATGATTTTTCTAAACCGTCAAATTTACTTTCATCCTCACATTTTTTTAGTAGTTCTTCCCACTCAACTGTAAAGTCATTTTTATGTGCTTCCATATGTACCTTTGCCTTATTACTAATAATAATTTTCATAGTATCACAATCCTTTTTATTTATTTTTTTTATTCTTCTTAAATTATTAAACTGAAGTTATTATAAAAAATTCATCTAAAGTTTTTACACTTTCTATTTCCTTATTATCTACTTTTCCTCTAAATATGTCTTGTAAAAATACTCCTCTCATTGTTGATTATATTTAATATTTTTCCTATTCATTGATTATAGTATACAATATTTTATTTTATTTGTCAATACTATATTCAATATTTTTTAATTTATTTGATTATATGCAACTAATCAGACAAAATAATGCTCTGGCTTACACAATCGACTAAATTGTCTAAACCAGAGCAATTATTATAATATTATTGTCTTCTGTCTATTCTTTCTTAATACATCTATTTGGTCCAATATGTCTCTTAAAATTTGTATGGTGTTTGTTTCCTCCGCTAATGTAAATGCAAATATTAAGTCTGTTAATCTTATAAATGTTTCTTTCTCTTTATCTGTTAATAGTTTTTCGCTAACTACATATTCGCCACTCATTTGTGACGGTGCATTTATATTGTTGCTTCTTATAAGTGAATCGACACTCTCATACTCACTTGTTGTACCAATTAAATCTCCATATCCAAAACTGTTCAAGACTTCTTTAAAATCCAATCCCAACATCTTAGTAATTTGACATGTTAATTTAATTGTTGGATTGATACTATTACTACCATTTTCAAGTCTGCTTAAATATGATGCTGTAATCGAATGTTCCTCATCCTTTGAAATAAAAACCTCTAAATCTTTTAAAGACATCTTTTTTGATTTGCGTTCCCTCTTAATTATATCGCCGAATTTATTTGACTCTTCCACTTTTATACCTCCGCCCTTTTATTTAATGATACCACTTTCATTTACTTTATTCAACATTTTATGTTTTTATTGATTATATTACACCATATTCATAAAAAGCATTAACGCTTTACCGTTTAAATGAATTTTGTTTATGTAATTATAAGATTCTTAATTTCTGACCGCTATACATAAAGTTAGTAATCTACTATTTAAGCAACTAACCATAAGTTTTTCAATAATTCATGGTTCGCCATACTACACCCCTTATATTCTCACATCTATTCATGGCTTTAGTCTTAATCAACACTTAGCTTGCTATATTAATTGCTATTAGCCTCTCAGCAAGAGATGAATTCCTTTGCTGGCTTACTTTCTTAACACCTTCATTGAATGTGTCTTTATTTCCAATTATCACTATTTTTTCGGTTGCACGTGTTATCCCAACATAAATTAGTTCTCTATTTATCATCCGCTCATGTTTCTTGTCCATTATCATAATTACTGTTTTCATTTCACTTCCCTGTAACTTGTGGATGGTTGCAACGTAAAAAAGCTCTATATCTTGAATCCCATTATTTTTAAAGGTTACTTCCCTTCCACAAAAATCCACCGTTATAAGTTCAATTTTATTCATGTCCGTTTCAACTCTTTTAATAATTCCTCTTTGACCGTTAGACACCCCTGTCCTAAAATTATTTTTGATTGCAATTACAGAGTCTAATATTCCAAATTTATAAATTTGTCGTTCTGGAGTACTATTAAATCTTCGAGCTATTTCCATATTTAATTCGTCTACCCCATTAGTATATTTTCTATAAGGCGATATAACTTGAATATCATATATACTTGTCCCAGCACTCAATAACATATCTATTTTGTTTATTACTTCGCTCTTAATCCCTTCACTACTTGCCTCAATAAATTCAAACTCATCTTTTTTGAACCATATGCCTAACTTCTTTCCATCTGTTGTTATGCCTTTAAGTATTTTGTCAGCATTATCCACTATTAATCTATGATTCCTCTGCCTTACAACCTCACTCAATTCTACCATTGGAATTGTTCTACTTTTTAGCAACTGTTTTAAGACGCATCCTGGCTCTATTGATTGAATTTGAAATTGGTCTCCTACCAAAACAATTCTTATATTGGGACTTGATTTAATACTATAAATTAGTAGGTTTATTAACTCAACTCCGACTAATCCACATTCATCTATAATTAGTACCTCTGTTTCGTTTCTCTCACCCCAGTCCTTCCTCGTTATTCCAACTCCTAACAATCTATGTATAGTTGTTGCCTGCATACCAGTTTTCTTACTTAATACATCTACAGCTTTTCCTGTATACGAGCATAGACATATTTTAGGGTCACGTACTTGTGATATATATTTAAACCCCTCAGTTATAGCCTTTATAACTGAGGTCTTACCAGTGCCCCCTTTCCCATAAATTACAGCGACCCTGTTATTTAAAGCCGTACGAACAGCCTCAATTTGATTCTGGTTGAGTTCAAATGATGAATTATTATAACTCCTTAAAAACTCTTCGACCTTATCATACTCATTCTCATCTTTCTCATTAATGCTACATTTACTCATTTTTGCTAAACAACCTATAACATTAGCCAATGAAACTTCTGCGTTATAAAGCCTACTAAGATAGATACATTCTCGTCCTTGACTATCTCTATCTCTTACAATCTCCCTATCGACAATCAAAATTTCTAATGCCTTTTCTATATTCTCTTCAACTATTTTTTTATCTATTTTTTTGATTCCATCTAATAATTCGCATTTATAGCTAAATGTATGTCCTCCAAATCGAGTATGTGACTCACTCGCATAAATTATTGCGGCCGCAACTATTTTTACATCCATATGGCTTTCAACCTTATTATTACTTTTGGAACTAATTATTTTTTTAACCACATCAAATTTTACCTTATAATGACATAATAGATATGGTTTTTGTAAAAATATACGTATTACATTAGAACCATAATCCCTAATCATTGCCTCCGCTTCTTCTTCATTAATTATAAATAATTCTGTAAGCTTTTCCCTAATATCTATTTCTTTAGTTTTAATTTTATTCTCCATAATATATTAATTCCCCTTTCCTACTAACTACAATAAGTATGTCATATAGTCAACAAACTTAGGATAGCTAAAGTGCTCAAGTTGGTCGTACACTTTTGGGGAATAAAAAAAAGGCATAAGCTTTAATTTGCTCTTGCCTTAGAAACCTTATCTTTAAATATCATATTTACCCTTTCCTCACCAAATTTCTCTATACATGTCTTGCGTGTGAACGCTGATGCCGTTATTCTTTTTCCACTATAAAGCATTATTTTTGCTAATTGCTCAGCCTCCTCAAACAAGACTTCACTATATTGTGGAATATAAAAATAGGTTATTTCATTACTGTCCCCCTTTTCATATTCAACAGTATCCACATCAGCTTTAGCCAATAATCCAATTAAAGCTAATGTATTTACGATTTGGTTTACTGTACTCTTTGCCTTACCCATTTTCTTCGAAAGATACTCCATTGATGAAGAAAATACCCAATTATCTTCATTGTCCTTATGGTAATATAACTTTTCAATAGCCTCACCTAATATCACCTTTAATTTAGGAATATGTTCCCCAATTAATTCACTTAATGCAGGAAATTTGTTTTTATCAATGTTATTTTCTATCATTTTCAAATTGTATAAATATTTACTACTTAACTCTACGATATACTTAATTCTTATACCTAATAACTCACACAGCTCCTGCTCTGCTTTAGGCATATGACAGGTCATAAATGCTTGGTACAAATCTAATATATCCAAAGCAACCGTAACTAAATAACTGTCTTTGCTTTTATTCCCAATCATAAGTAAATACTTATTTCTACTACTGCTATAGCTTATCCAAGCCTCTGTGTCGACCTCTTTAATCACTATTTCCCTTACATGCATTCCAAACCTTTTATAACCAGATATACTTATTTCTTTACCATTGTGTTTTAGAAGCTCACTTTTAACTGCTTCATCCGCTTCCTTTTCAGAATTAAATGCAAATGAAGTTGTTTTCTCCATATTTAAAAAACCACATACAAATACCTCATCTAATTCAATATAAACTAACCCAAATAAATGTCGAAAATCTAACATCTTAATAAGAGCATTTGCTTCTTTAACCGTACTTACTTCTGTATTAATACTTAGTTTATCTTTTATAAGTTCCTTATTTGTAATTACATAATCTTTATAAATATTTTTTTCTCCAATTATCCTTTTTATTCTCCTTACCCACTCATTCAATATACCACTTAAATCTCTATTAATACTGAATACTATTTTAGTGTTTCCTTCTTTCACTCCTTTTATCTTTTTATCTGTTAGCTCTTTAATTTTTTCAACCCTATCCATAATATTCCTCCTATTTATAGCTAACCGAACGATTACCTATCTAAGTTACAACCTTTTTCTTTTCATTTTTTTATCTTTCAGATTTAGTGCTAAACCACTTTATCTAATTTAATTTTGCATTATATGAAATAATTGAGTTGTAGTTTAACTTTCTTATTCTAATATACAAAAAATTGCTATTATATTCTACAGCTAAAGAGTTCTACAATGTCTAAGTACTTTTAAATAAGAAGTGAAGCGAAAGAAAAAGAAAAATATAATAAGGAAAAGGAAATTAACATTACATAATTCATAGGTAATAATGTATACAATAACAAAATATTGGCAAAAAGAATAAAGAATATTATAACTACATAATATAAAAGTTATGTTAAAATTTTAATGTATCTAATAATCTAAAATAGTTAAAGTCCACCTAACTCATTAACGTTCCTTAAAGTGGGACACACTGTCTTATTCAATATGATTAAAAGCTCCTATGTTAATTATTACATGATATTAAATTTAAATATAAAATCATAGCTATTAATACAAATATAAGTTATATATACATTCGATTTTAAAATATATCAAAATACAAAAAGACCCACTGCCTTATTAGAAGCATGAGCCAATTATTATATTCTATTTTTCTTTTTCTTCCGCTTATATTTCCATTATTCTTTAAGAAGCAAATCATTGAAATCATTGCATCCTGTACTTAATAATTCACCTCTACCATCTACAATACTATAGTTGTCATATAGCTTCTTAATATTCTCATACGCCTCATCTCCTGCACTATCGTTATCCGTACACACACAAATAGTATCCACTGATTTGTATATATTTAGATATGTTTTTATTACTTTAACCTTACTTGAGCCACCAGTAGATAGGAGTAAGCAGTTATCTAAACAACACTGGTTCATTTGATAAAAAGACAATAAATCAATAGGTGCCTCGAATACCAAAATCTTTTTTAATTCAGTGCCTATTTTAAGAGAAAACCCATAGTTTTGATTAGAACCTGCTACAACACCTTTAAATTTTACATTACTAAAACTATTAGTACCACACTTATCAGCTCCGATTATCTTATCACTTTCATTTAGATGTAGAAAAAGCACATTATGTAATTGGTCTTCCCCTAATAGACCCTTACTTATAAAGTCATTTATTATAGTTCCCTTTATAGCTCTCGTCCTATTTAAATAAGAAAACATTCTTTTTTTATTGCTTGAATATTCTATATTTATGTTTCCTATTTTGCTTTCTAAAGACCCTTTATTATAGTTTTCTGTTGAGCTTGTTACATCTACTCCACCATTTAGAAGGTAATCAATTGCCCCTCTAAAATTATTACCCGTAATATTACACATCACATACTCAACAATTTTACCCTTTTGGCCCTTATTATACCAAAAGTATATAGGTGTACCATATTTATATGTAATCACAAGAGTATGTTCCTCTTTAGACCTATAACCATATTCCGATTCCTTTACAAAGCTGAAACCTTCATATTCTAAAAAACTTTTCAAGTCAATAGACTTTGCCCTACACACATCTTCATCTTTTATTAATCCCATATTTTTTTCTCTCCTTCACATCTCGTATTTTCTATAATTCTACAGAGATATTTAGAAGAAGAATATAGTTAAACAGTTCAACTGAGTCCAACCAAAATATATGTTTTTTGTTTTGACAAGTAATGTATCCAAGTTGTATCTTATTCATCAACTGTTGTTTCACATTTGCAATTTTTTGTTGCATATTTAACAATTATTGTAGGCTATTCGCATTATGTTGTTGCAGATTGTAATCCAAAATGCAAAATAACTTCCTCATTCAGCAATAATTTTTATCTTAAACTCATTTGGATTTATTTAAGCCAAATTATGCAATATAATTATACATTTATTCATTAACCTTAAATTCAATATATTTCACTTTAAGAAACATATCAGGATAGCAATCTAATTATAAAAACATATTAGGCTTCTAATTAAATTTCTTATTTATTGACAGTTTTCGTACTGTACTCCATTATAATATTAAATCTTCATATGTGTTATATATGCCCTCTGTTTGTATTTTTTCGGTTTGTAATCATATTATACCTATTGTGTTATAAATAGTAATTAGGTGCCAATTAAAAGGTTATATGTGATTGTCTCACAATGTTTGTTCATTAAATTATCTTTTTCAGTTATTAATAATTGTTATTTCAATAAAAATATACTGTTAATTATAATTCTTTATATCTCATTCTTTTTATTAGATTTTTTAAAATATAAGATTTTTAGTCTTTTGGGGTACATATAGGTTTATGATTCGGGAGTGGTTGTGAATATTCTCACAATTTATAAATATTCACTCATTTGCTCTGTTTATATATCATTTATACATATGTCATTTGCCAAAATATAATAAAAGTTAGTAACTCCTTATCTACAAAACTCCTCTCCACTTATTATTTAAAACGTCAAACACTATAGACCATTGATTTGCTATTTTTCTTGTAAAATTGTCTATATACTATATATATAAATGCAAATTAAAATAATGATTTAAGGAGTTAATTTATTATAGAAAACAAGCTGTTTCTTCTACAAAACAAACTTAATCTACAACTAATAAACCTTACCATTGCGGGTTTTGATGAGTACCACTACAATTTACAAATTAATCGCATCATAGGCTTAATTAATAACATTATTCCTAATTCTAATTTTACTCTAAATGACATGACTCTTAACATTACAGAAAACTATATTTTATTATGTGCAAGAAAGCTATAAGTAGCCTTGATGGCAATCTGGCTATTTATATTACAATAGAAAAGTCTATAATACTTAACGCAGAAGCATCAATTTTATGGTAACTATGCTTATTAAATAATATTTAACTATACAATAAATTACGTTCCAGATTTTTCAGAAAATTAACTGTTCTTAAAGGGCGTAATTCTTTAATGGTAGTTTCTTTATTTGTTGTGGGTACATGCGTTAATAATGTTTTCTTTAATTAATCTTTGTCTAATAAAGAATTAAAGAAATCTATGCAAAGCAAATAATTTCCCACATCCTTTATCTGACCCCGAACATAATATTCTACAATTTTTACCTATGCATTTTAATGACAAAGTAAAACCCAGTGAATTAAACCACTGGGCTGTTCTGTACTTCACACATTTCAATTCATTTTTTACATCTAACTAAGGCAACGTTAAGTCTTAAATAAAGGTATCCCTTTCTTATACTTAGGATTTCAAATATTATTTTTCTATGATTTTAAACTCAGGATGTCTAATAAACTTAGCCCCGTTGCTTCTGCAATTATTTCATCTGCAACACCCAGTTCAACCAGCCTAACACTTATATCTATAGCCATTTTTATTTCTACAAAAATCTTATCCTCCATCACTATCTTCATCCCCCTACAGTTCCAACTACATTTATAACAACAGTAAGAACTCATTATTTTTTTGTGATTTTATACATAATATGCATTGCGTATATACCAACTACTGCCATTGCAGTTATTCCGAACAATGTCAAAACCAATGTAGCTACATTTGTACTCATATTTTTCACTTCCTTTCAAAGTCTAATGATGACAACACAACATCAACAAAAAACAATAAAAGCACCCTACTTATAGAATGCTTTTTTTGAATTTATTTTTATTTTATTGGGTTTACAATTTTCCATTATTATCACCACGTAATTTAAAATTACTCCTCATTTATGATATCACATTTCAGTATTATATTAAATAAATTTCAACTATACGGAAGCATTAGGAATAACAATATACATACTACTTTTATATTTAATTAACTAATTTTACTGTCTCTCAATACATAATAGAGCAATATGATACTCTTTATTAGTTGTTACATTCCTCCATTGCCTGTTTTATATGTTTATCAAACCCTCTTAAATACATTTTTATGTCTCTGCAAAGTCTATTAACACTCATTTCTCTATCAAAATAGAACCACGATATGGGATAATAAGATGATATCTTTTGATAACGTTCATCCCATTTTAAGATAAAATTAAATTGAGAATTTAAGATTTCCTTTTTAGTTTCCAAGAGTTTTTCAAAGATTTTTTTAGTTTTTATACCGCTAAATATCAAGGATATTCCCACAGTTGCCTTTCTATTACAAAATACCAAAAATGATATATCTTGAAAATTAGACCCTAAAATAAAATTCTTACCATTATCGACTCTTTTAAATTGATGTACGTTGGTAGATATATCCCAAGAATCAATACGCAATCGTTGAATTAAGCTTACAAGTAAAGTTTGTTCGTAAGTATAGCAATCTATAATCCTATTATCTTCAATTTCTGCCGATACTGTTTTATTACTGTTATAAACGCTTATTCCTTTTTTATCTACAAATATTTTTTCTATTGCCTTTAGCCTATTCAGTTCTTTTATTCGTTTTACCTCATCCAATTTATTAATTTCTATTAATATAGGTAACAAATCAGAATTAATTTTTAAAAATACAATTTCAATGGTCTTTTTAAATGACGATGAAACGTTCCTCATGAGTTCGGCTATAATATCTTCCTTTAATTCCAAACCCCCATACACAATCATTGTCTTTTCATTCTCATTTGCTTCGTCTATTAGGGTTTGAATTTGTTCAAAATGAGTTTTATTGCTAATTAAGTCCATCTGCCACTCTATTAATAATCTGTTGCCAACTATATCTATACAGCTCATGTCGACCTTTCTACTTCTAAACCACTTTTCCATGTGAATAGTTCTAATTCCAACACCCAATTCTTCTTCAAGTATTTTTTTATTAAATTTAAGAAAAATTGTAAAGAGATATTCCTTCTTACTGTTATCCTTGCTTATAGTAATCCCGCTCCTTTTTTAAAGGAATTAGCATAAGCTAATTCCTTTAATTAATTTTTTCCTATGCACTTAACACATCTTCCCTAAGCATGTCTATTAAATCCATTAATTTATTACTGTCCATCCTTTTAACTTCTTTTGTTGTACAATAGCTCTCCATTTCTCTTATTACATTACATAGACTCATTTTAGCCTCAATAGCTTCAATTTTACCAAATAAATATCTTTCATTCAATAATATGTGTGTGAGGTCTTTTACCTCCCTTTCATCTTTACTAATAGACCCATCACAAAATTGTTCAAACATCGAAAATTCTATTCCATAACAATTCGATAATTTTTTAATTTTATCCATTGTCAAATTATCTCTGGAAGAATTTTCTATTCTGCTAACATACGAGCCACTGATGCCTGTTCTAACTTCTACTTCTTTGAGTGATAGACCCATCTGTTTCCTCAATTGATAAAGCACTTCTCCCATAATTTGCTTACCCTCATTTCCCATATAATCTCATCCTTCCTGTTTAATTTTTACTACCTTAGGTAGTTCCTTTTAAAATTTGCTACAGATTAATAGCACCATTTCTTTATTATTAATGCTCTTATATTATAGTTAGCAACTCTTATTTTTATAATTATGTAAAGCAAACTACTGCTCACATAGTACATAAAAAATTCTATAAAAAATGAAAAGTGCACAACCATCGGCTGTGCATAAATGATATTCAATTTTTATTTTAATGTACCATAAATTCAATATATAATTATCACTAATGTAACTTTCTACTAATTTATTTACCTAAAGGAAGCGTTATTGTTATATTGGGCCTATTGAATATTTTTAGTTATTTTAGTTATTCACAAGACCTTACTTTTTACTTTCAAATTTTTTATATTGATTCGGAGTATTATAAATTAACCGCCAGAATAACTAAAATAACTAATTTAATAGTATATAGAACCCAAACACTATATACTATTAAATATTGTTCCAATTCTTTATACCAATCAATATTTACATATATGTTTAAAAAATGTACAGTTAATCATTTAATTACGCCTCGTTAACGCAGGAGTAAAAAGCTAATAACTAAAGTTATCAATACATGCCTTTAGTTTTAATTTTGCTATATTAAAAACAAAGGCTTTACCATTCTTTATCTCGAATTTATGCACAAATCTTATCGCCTTATAGGCTATATAATATTCTTTAAACCTTAGTTGTTTTGTAAATTCGTTTTGGGACAATTTATCATTTTCCTTCAAGTTATGACTTGTACTATATTTTAGTAACTTTGGATAAAGCATCTTTATATTTAATGCAAGTTCTGCACCAGAATTAATGACTTGATAGTCTATACCCTTAATTAACTCTCCCGTCTCTACCATATCGTTTAAAACATCCATACTTTTTTCTATTATTCCTTTAACTTCAGAATTGCCTTCAAGCACATTGTCCACAATGTTTTCTTTTATTGCATCCTTTAGTGTATTGAAATTATACCCTGTACAATCTTCAAATCTTAACCCTCTTGCTTCAAATAGGTCTCTAATAAGTTGTATACCTAACATACAGGTAACAGCAGAATTCCTTACCCTATTCGGTAAACAGCTATATTCCTCATTTAATTCGCCATAACTGTTTTTTAGAGCAATTGAGTCCATTTTTAACGCCTGTTCAAGCAATCCTCTACCAAATCTATTAATCATACCTTTATTCTTCTTTAAATACATAAAGCTTTTTTTATTTACATTGCTACTAATTTTTTGTTTAGAAAAGTACATCAAAATACTTCTTTCTAATCCTGCACTTTCTTCAATTGCCATTTCTCCTACAAGAATTATTGGTGTAACAACAGGATATTTGTTTAAGCCTTGCTGAGCATTTCCCCTAAAGCCAGGTGTCCTATCATATGCATTTCTTAGTAGAGCCGATATTTCATCCTTTCTTATTTTACTCAGTCTTGATGGCTTGTACTCTTCAATTATGAATGGTAAAGTATTACTCCCACCAGCATAGTTAACATTTACGAATCTGCTACATTGGTCAGCACTCATTTTTTGATTCATGCTGAAAACTTCCATTATAATACTTTCAAGGGTTTCTGATTTACCTGACCCCGCTTCCCCACAAATTATTAAATGTGGGCTTTTTGTTCCATTATCCAAATACAATTTTTCTCTTAAAAAACAGCTTGAAGAAAAGCCAAATACCGTTGCAGTATTTCCTAATTCATTAAAATTAAAAATATGTTTTGCAAGTCTCTTTAGTTCGCCTTTTGATATAGGTAGTATGTTTGTAATAGTTGACTGTATTTCACTATTTCCAATGTAGGTTACATCATTTATATCCTTTCCCAATTTATTTATACTACTATCATTTCCAACAAAAACATATTCACCATCGTTTTTAAATACTCCAGTATAATTTACACCTAATGTTTTCTTATACTCTCTTTCAAATAAAATCCCCTTAATGTTGTTCAAATCTTCTGTATTACCAGTAAATATTAGGCTAATATCGTTTAAAGCTAATGTTCTTTTAAAATTACTCGAATTAAGAAAATCTATCATTTTAAATGTTATGTCTGTATTTTGAAGATTTTCACGCTCAATTTCACATTTTAATAGCATATTATCATCTGCTTGAATTAATTCTTTCAACTTAATAATGAAATTACTTATTAGCTTCCCATCCTTTTTTAAATGCTTATAGTAGGTTTTATGTGTTTCAGAAATATTCTCATAATTCAACTCTTTCTCTATATATTTTTTAGCTACTTGTACACTTATTGGTGAACCTATATTATATTTTTTTTGCCCAGTGGACTTACCTAAGTTTCCGTTTAACCTATTTACTTTTTTATTTATATTAATTATGTTTCCCATATCTTATCTCTCCTCTTATTTTAAATTTATTAGTTTTCTATATACTTTGTAATTAATTTTATGATTTATAAAATCTCAAATTCCAATAATGCCACATAAGTCGCAGGAAGTTGACTCTTATTAATTTTTCAAAAAACAAAAACTGGCTTACTTAAAAAGTTTTGGTAAACAATTCTTAAAAATGTGCCCACTTATTGTGAGCGTATCTTAGAATTGTTAAGTAGACAAAATCATCTACTTACCTTTAAAACTTTTTAAGCAAACCAGCTATATGCTAATTACTTATATTATATGTTCTTTGCATTTAAATATAATCTAAATGTGCTCTTATTGTACAATCAAAGTTAATTGATGTCAATATAATTTTTGAGATATACATACAATTGCTAAACCTCAATTAGGACATATTCTTTTAAATACATTCCTATAAATGTCTTATGCTAAAAACTACCAACTGAAAGTCGGTAGTCTTTATCTTACACATACAAAATAATGTTTCTGTTATTTTTAGCATACATCATCCATTTCTTTAGGTATTTAGTTGTTAGTGAGTAATAGCTGAAGATTATATCGTAAATTATTTAAGTTTTTTCGGAAAATAATAGTCTCCTTGTAAATCCTCTGACAATATCACTTTACAGTAAAACATTGTACATTATTAAATTGTAAATCCCATTATATTTCTAATATAATCTGATTTCACTTTTGATGTTAGTAATTCTAATAGTTTAAATGCAACATCTATAGCTGTAGAAGGGTTCCAACAAGTAATTATGTTATCATCAATTACTACTGGCTCATTTACAACATTTACTCCAAACTCTTTGAGCATATTTTGTCTGAAGCTATCTTTCATATTATAAGTGGTAGCCTTCTTGTCTTTCAATATGCCACTTTTGCCTAATGGCAAAGCTCCAACACAAATTGATGCTATAACCTTATTCTTTTCATAAAATTCTCTAATTATTCCAAGAAATTCTTCTTGATAAGCGTCTTCATAATACCCATACTCTTCAAATCCTCCTGGTATAGCCAATGCCTCAAAATCATCAACATTAACTTGATTTACCAATAAATCTGTAGCAACTTTTAGATTAAATGAACTCTTTATTTCCCTATTAAGTCCACAAGTTATTAATTCGGTTGTTTTATCACCATCTATAAGATTCCACCCCAAAACATCTGTAAAAACACTTGCCTCATAAACCTCAAATCCCTTAGCCAAGAGTAACAATACCCTCTTCACAATAGTACCCCCCATTTAGATTATTTCATTTTTCTATAGTTATTTCCCATAGTATCTTGCTGACTTTATACCTATTAATCTCACACTCATTTATAAATTTAATATTCCAATCTTTAAAAAGCTCCATCAATTGTTCTTCATTAAAAAATCTTTTTAAGTTACCGTTAATATCATAAAAGTTCTCTTCTATCTTTATACCTTGACCTGAACCATGGTTTACATCCTTTGTTGAATTAACCCTACATAATAGTACCCCGTCACCCATTAGTACCCTGTCTATTTCCTTCAATATTTTTTTGGTATCTTTCCATAAAAAATAATGTAATGACAGGTCAGCAATTATTATTTTTGCACAATTATCTTCAAATGGGAATACATCCTTCAAATCAAAACATTTAACGGTTAAGTTATCAATGAAATTATTTAACCTTCTTAACGCTTCTTCAGAGAAATCACATGAAACAACTTCATAACCTCTCTCTTTAAGATACAAAGTATCATTTCCAAATCCACATCCTAAATCAATGATAGGAATATCTTTAGATTTAATAAGAATATCTTCATATTTATCCAACCATAAGTCATATTTAATTTTTCTATCTCCTATGGACTTATAAATTTTCTCCCAATAATTCTTTTGAATATTCATTTTTTCACCTACTTTATGCTTATTGAAGCTAATGTTCTTTACCTCTTATTAATTGCATTATTCTCACCTATTTTTTATTGATTAAATCAATCCAAAATCTTTGAAACACTTCACCCGCATTATCTATTTCCTGAAATTCTAACACACCTAAATTATTCATTATAGTTCTTGCTGAGCCAATATTACTTTTAAAACATGTTATTGGAACTCTCAGTACGCACTGCTCTCTACAGGCTTCTAATGCTAAGTGTACCATAGTATCATATCCTTTCTTCCTCTCACTGTGGGTCTAATTCCGTATCCTATATGTCCACCTCTATACCTTAATTTTTCATTAAGTCTGTGCCTAATATCTACTGCACCTAAAACCCTATTTTTTTTATTTATAACCCTATTTCGTACACTCTTGAATACATTCCTTTAAAGCAATGTCCGATTATCATTATCTATTAGTAATCGTCTTAAATTATCATTAACAATCTGAATTACATTAAGCGATAATATTTCTTCTAACCTATTATATGTAATTATAAGATGTTCTGGCGTAATTTGTTTATTATTAATTTGAACAAATGGTCCATCTGATTCAACCAATAAGTTTTTTAATGGGATTCTCTTTATTATTTCTCTACCACTTTTAGACTTTGTCATTGAATAATTTACTGAAAAGTAGTATCCTTGGCTAATAATTTTCTTAATAAAATCAGGTTTCCCACTGTACCAGTGGAATACTACTGACTTAACTTTATTTTTAATAAGTATTTCCAGTACATCTTCCTCTGCACTTCTTGAATGTACTGAAAATATTTTCTTCTTATCCTTAGATAAGGAACAAATATAATTAAAAACCTCAATTTGCTTACTCTTTGAACCGATATGCTCTTTTGAATAATCTAAACCAACTTCACCAATGTATTTAGTAGTTTCCATATATTTGTTAAACAATTTTTTATTTAAATTTTCACTTCCCGCAAACTGTGGATTAAAGCCTAATGCAAACTTTACATACTTAGTATTTTCAAACGAGTTTATACACTGCTCATATATTTCAGGTAGATTTGTAACACATAAAGTGTATATCTTATGCTCATTAAGATAATTATACTTATCCCTATTGTCAGAATAATAATCCAGATGAAAATGAAAATCTACTAAATTAGACATTGTTTTTTCCCACCAATTCAATTCCCATATACTCTAACAAGCCAGAGCCATTATTTTTATCCTCATTAATAAGCATTTTAAGCAATTCGTCCATAGTTTCTCTATAAACCCTATTGAACAACGCCAATTCTCCCGTAGCTAATTTACCATGCCTCAACAACAAGCTATTAATATAATTATCATTGTTCTTGTTTGACTCAAATCTACTAATACTATAAAGAACAGCCTTCAAGTCACTTGCTCTTCCGCCAAGACTATTACTTTTTTCTATAAAATCCTTACTTAATGTGTAATTTTTATTATAATTGTCATTTATATAATTGACTTTGTTCATTGAAGCTCTTCTAACTAAACAGGGGTAGCAATATCCACAATTAATTGGAGGCTTAATATGGTCATATCTCGAAAGACAGGGGTGGGAACAAGATATAGTTCTCCCTCCATAATTTTTAAACACTTCCTTATTAGATATTTCTTCTACTATTTCGCCCTTTGTCGAGTAAGCATACGGGTTCGACACTTTGTTATTAATTCCAACTTTAAGTAATATTTCATTTAAACTTCTAATGAAATATGGGTGTGTTGTTCTTGTACTACAGCTACCATTTCTGCTATCTGTTAAAGGAACATTTATGCCTATGAACCCATTTTCAGGTATATACACTGGTATATCTCCTATTGTAGAAGCCACAGCAATAGCACCTGCTAAAAACAGCAATGACCTACTCCTACTTGTGTTTTCAGTTCCTAAATTGTTTTTTCCACCTAATGTATTTAAAGGTTCAAAAGGTGTTGCACTAAACAATAATAACTCGTTATTTATATTATTAAACTCTTTGCTTATCGCATTATATAACTCTTGTTGCCTACTACCCAACAACCCATATTCTTGAAAACCTACAAAGCATGTTTTACTTTCTTCACTCAATAGCTTTATAGCTCCGCAAAATGAATCTAATCCACCTGAAAACAAACTAACACAATCAAAATCTTTATTCTTTATCAACCTGTATTTAGTATTGTTTTTATTTGCTCTAAATTTGCTATTACTTTTTCTAAATCTTAAATTCCATATATCACCAGTCAAAAAATTCAAAGCATCTTGTAATTCTACTCTAACACTTTCCCATTTGCTTAACTCTAAAACTGGTATATTGACTTCAATTTGTCTTGTCCAATTATCACTAAAAATACTTCTTGCCATTCTTTTGTCTATAGCAAAAATACTTAAAGCTATTATAAGAAAATCTTCATTAATATCATTTATTGTTTTTAGCCCAAACCTCCTCCATAAATTTTCTACATGGGTTTTAATATTAGACTTATTACTCTTATTATCTAAATTGAATACAATTCCATTTAAATAATCTTCAAAAACTTCTTCATTCTTTACTTTATTAATCCATACTTTCATAAATATCACCTCAAAATTCTGAACACATCAAAAGCGTCTTCACATTTTTCGCTTATGAATTGTTCGCCTTGTTTACTTGTTAAATCTATACTTGATAGTTGTGCGACAGTAAAATCTGTTTCTAAAGTAACTCTTATGTAATCTTTTATTTCCTTGATAGCATTATTAGTCTTCTCTATATTTGTGCATAACCCTTGAATTTTCTCGAAAAAATTTGATATAAAACTCTTTTGAACATATTTAACCATAAAATTCAAGAAAAAATCATCACCTGATATTTGTTTGAAATCCTCTTCTAAATTAATTATTTTAAAATCATCAAGAATTTCAGCCATACACTCCCTTGAAATGCTGTCTTCAATGGTATTAGTGCCTGGTGCAAAATAATCTATTAATCCATTATATATTTCTTCACTACTTTTACCAATTAGGACTGTTAATCCTAAGTTTTCTAACGCCCCATTAAGTCCGCTTCCATTAAAAGAGTTTATAAAATTCAAAGCCTTTGACACAGTCTTTGTAACTGATTTACTTTGATTTGTTCTTGATTCACTTCCATTACCACTTGTTCTCGCTTGAACATACTTACTCAGAGCATTCCCAATTGATTTATTACTATAATTATTCTTACACATAGTTGTTACAGCTAATTTTGTATCCTTCCATAAAAAGCCCTTAGGCGGTAAATACCCTTTTGAAGTTCCCATTATGACTTACCTCCTTCAAATTTATTCCACACCTCTAATTTTTTACCTTCTAATAATCCTTGATTAATTAGTTCATTTTTAAAATTATTTATTCTTTCCTCATCATTTTTCTTTAGGTTTACTAATAATTTTAGATTAGATGGAGTAATATCTTCCGATGAAAGTCCCCTCAATTCTTTAATTACTAAATCTCTGTAATTTTCATAATTTTTAAATATGTTAACCATTGCTTCTACTAACCCGTGATTTTGTCTGAATTTCTGGAATACAGCCTTAAATATTTTATCTAAACTCTCCTCTGGTAATCCCTTCGCCTTTAAGCCTACTATTAATTTACGTTGAAATGTTTTATCCTCAATTAAACAAATATCATTAACACTCTTTCTTTCCTCATAAGTTAAATTATTTTTAACAAAACTAATTTCTCCTATTGATTCTCTTGATAGATAAAAATATTGCCGTAAATCTATATCATATAAATCTATTGGTTCTACTACTATCCACTTTTTAATTCTATCTTGATTCCATTTTGAATAGTTTGTACCCTTTAATTCATTACCATCTTTGACTAACTTATAAACTTCCTCTAATTTATCAGGTTTACCTTCATTTTGAGATTGCCATACATATAGTTCATTAAATAATACCTTATCGACTTCTTCTAAAACCATTAATTTTGCTAAAACAGCTAAATTAGGATTGAAACCCTGAATTTCTGCCATCCGTTTTCTAATATGAAATGTATTTAGGAATCTTTTAGCTTGACGAGGATTACCTTTTAAACTTCCAGCTATTACGTCTCCAATTGTTTCAAATATAAGCAACTGTTCTTTAAATTCATCAAGCTTCGTTATATCACAAAGCTTTGTCTCTTCATTTTCCATATTAACATTTAAGCTACTTAGGATATCCGATGAATTAATTATCCCCCCTCTTGAAATCAAACCATTAATTGAAAGTTTGTCTATAAACACGTTGACAACTTCTGTTTTTAAGAACATCTCGCAAACCAACATCAACATATAGTTTTTAATATCCATCTCAGAAAGTTCAGGAAGTCTAATAGGTAACTGAATAATTTTTTCAATATAATCCTTTGAAACATCAATATTATCTTCTACAGACAACTTAGGATATTTCTTTTTAATTGCATAAGTAACAACTCTTTCATCTATTGCAACAATAAAAGTTGTTTTTTCTACAGCAAGAAACAATTTTATAGCCTCCAGTGTTTCTAATATTCTATCTGGATTACATCTGTCTAAATCGTCAATCATAATTATTAAATTTTTAATCCCCGATTCTTTTAATATTGCTTGAAATTCACTTCTAAAAACTCTAATATTTTCAATTATACTTTCGTCTTTGTCATCTTCTTTCAGATAATCTTCTTTCATTTTTTTTGCACCGTCTGCTAATTCCTCAATACCTTCACTGCTCTTTAATTTTTCGGTTATTCCCGCTCCTATACTTGTTATAGCAGGAATAGGATTCCCAGTTAATGCACTGATAACTAACGGAATACCCTGTTTTACTACTGTTTTGCCTATTCTAATTAAATTTACACGCTTAATTAGTTTTTTAAAGCCTCTTTTACACTCAACTTCTAAATCTGTATTGCTTTCAATTGCTCTCAATAAACTTTCCATCAATGCTGTTTTTGCGTCATCATACCCCTCAAACATCCAAGAATTTAGTGTAATTGCTATTACTTCCTTATTCTCTTTATTATTTTCAATTACCTTTTCATTAATTAATCTTAATAATGTAGATTTACCACTACCCCAACTTCCAAACAATCCAATAGTTAAAGGACTCATTCGTTTATCGTTAGAAATCTCATATATTAGTTCTGCATATGGCTTATATGCCAACATATCAATATTTGAAGCGTTATCTGCCCACATTTATACACCACCCACTATAATATTTCATTAAATACAAAATTTTGTATTCTTTATGTAATATTATACAACTTCTAAACGTCAATTTATACTCTTTTATACTTTCACACCTTGCAATCTCCTTACTTTCAATTCAGATTATCTATATCACATATTTTACTTTTACTTTTTACCTATAAGCTTGGTCTCTAAATGGAGGATATAAAATAAAAGAACAGATAACCGTTCCAATTACTGATGTTATGTGACGGAATGAGGACTTTGTGTGATGTAGCTTTTAAATGGATTTTCTCCACAATCACCCCTAACTTTATAGGTCTAATGTGGATAGTTTTGTTGATAACTACATTTATGTTTAGGTGGGTGTTGATAGTTTTGTACATCATTCTTTAATCTATCATTCCTTCCATTTGGGTGCCTTCGGCTCATTTGTATCCTTCATTTTCTATCACTTATTCGTAGAATTTATCATGGATATAATCTGATTTGTTGGTAGGAATCTTCGATTAGAGGGGGGCGTGAGAATAAAAAAATGAAGGAGTGCGGGTTGGAGTGCTCCGCATTTCCTTCATTTATTGAGACAGACTTTAATATTTGGAGACAAACTCTGATATTTACGTACACATATACTCCCAACTTGTAACATCACGAACTGAGGCATTCTTGAACTTACCTTCTATATACTTTAGACTAATCTACCATGCTTTTTCAAAACCTTCTCTATACTTAACGCACTTTTTAATTAATCTTGGTCTTAATTTTTGCAACCAATCAGGCTCATGTGAAAATTCACTATCCTGTAATGACCTTAATAAGTCTGCAAAAGTCACTAAATTATCAAATCGTTCAAATTTAGGCAGTAGTTTTATAAACTCTTCTTCTATATTTACAATAGAACGATATCCATTTAAAAAAGATTTTAACCCACTTTCTGCTTTTGAGCCCTCTAACTCATGTAAATCTCCTAAAGCACAGACTATATCCATAGCATACCAATGATATATGGAACTATCAAAGTCAATCACATCAAATTTATTTGATTGCTTGTTAAAAAATATATTATCTAATTCAAAATCATAATGAATTAGACCATAATTCTCATTAGTCACTGGTAAAGAATTTAGCCATATCTCTATCCTATTTAATTCTTTTATAGCATTTTTCTCATTTGGGAAATTAGATAATATATCATTTGTAATTTTCAACATTTCTTTCCAACTATTACGACCATACTCTTTAGCACTAAAACTTTTAGATAATTTATGCAAAGAAGCAAGAGCCTTTCCCCAACACTCAAACTGCGATTTTGTCATATCCTCAATGTCTAAATTAATACCGTCTGCTTCGTTAAATACAACAGCGTAATATGTTTCTAACTCTATTTCAACAACTTCAATATACTTATTATTTTTAGATTTAATTGGATTTACAACTGAATAACTATTATTTTTCAAATATAATAAAAATTCAACTTCAGCTTTTATTTGTTCTAATGAATTTTCATCTTTTTTAGAAAATCTTAACCAATATTTATGATTTCTATAAGTAAAAAAATATACATAATTCGAACTTCCACGCCAAAAGTTTAGACTATCACCATCATGCTTCCAATTAATTAAAATCTCATTTGCAACTTGGTCGGTATCACATACCAGGTTTTTTAATTTCATCATATTCCTGTACTCCTTTGATGAAGAATAAGTTCTATCCCAAAATTGGATTACTTATTCCTTCAAAATTTATTTGTTATTTATGACCTCTTTGATTCATTTTGGCATATAATTTTGCTCTTTTACTCATATATACCTCACTTTGTTTTATTCGCCCATTTAATAGTTGTAGCTCGTTATATTGTTTTTGGTAGCTTTCAAACCTTTCCTGGGTTATAATTGTATCCTTTATTGCCTCAATAATTGCACATCCTGGTTCTTTATCATGTTTGCAGTCTTTATATTTACATCTAATAATGATATTTTTAACATCTTCGAAACTTTCATCAAGAGATTCTTCACCACACCAAAGTTGAAGTTCTCGGAGTCCTGGTGTATCAATTATCATCCCCCCTGAATTATGCAAAATCAATTCTGCACTTGAAGTAGTATGTCTACCTTTGCCCGAAGCATTACTTGTGGATTTCGTCTTTTGTTTTTCTTCTCCAAGTAAATAATTAGTTATAGTTGATTTTCCGACCCCAGAGGAACCAAGAAATACTACCGTTTTTCCATCCAACAAATATTGATTAAAAACATCCATCCCTTGATTTTTCACTACACTAATAGGATGAATTGCGATACCCATTGCAATAGTCTCAACTTTATTAATATAATCATGGACACAGCTACAGCAATCTATTTTGTTTAATATGATAACAGGTTTTGCACCGCTATTATATGCAAGGGTTATATATCTTTCAATCCTTTCAAGATTAAAATTACCATCAAGACCGCACACAATAAATGCAGTATCAACATTTGACGCAATAACTTGCTCCTCAGTTGAACCACCAACAATTATTCCGTTTTTTATTTTTCTTCCACCTGAAATTGGAAGTTTTCTTACAAAACATGTTTTTCTGGGCATTAGTCCAAAAATAGTTGCTTGTTTTCTATCATCTGCAACTTGGATAACTACCCAATCACCAACAACTGGAAAATCTTTTTTATTTGTTGCCATATATCTAAATTTACCAGATAACTTGGCACTAATTTCTCCATTTTCACTAAATAATAAATAACTATTTCTCTGCTGTAATTCCACTCTTGCAGGAATATAAAACTTCCCTAAATAATTCTCATAATGTTTTTTAAAATATTCATCCCATCCATAACTTTCTAATGACATGTATTTCCTCCTTAAAAATGCGTATAAAAATCCCACAGAAAATAACCTTCTGTGGGATAAGAAATTTGGACACAAAAAAACATGGTAACTTTCCCATGCTATTTTAGATATATCCTATTAAAATACCAAGCTTAGGGTTAATTAGATTTAACAAAAGGTACCATAAATAGACAATCGCAGTTATAAGCTGATTGTTATAATAATCCTCTTGTCCGATATTCAGTTATAAATTAGCACCTCTGTAATTTTTGCTTATGAGTATTGCCATTTTTGAACATCCCCTTTCACCAGTTTATGTTTTTAATTTTATAATCTGCATATATAAATAACCTATATGAAATAAATATAGCCATTATTTAAGAATTAAGTAAATACTTTTTACTAATGCAAATTACTTACATTATATTGTATATATTTTATAAAGTCAATCAACCCCATACTTTGCTTATATACTGTAATAATCTGTTGATGGCTATAACCCGCTGAAAGTGGAGGATTCATAACTTTATTTATCGTAAATATGGAGTTGTCTCATAGATAATTCACCTTAAAAAATATGGTTAAATGTTGTGTGTTATCCTATTTTTATTTTATTTATTTAATAAATTAACTTAATTATATATTTTAACTTATAATTATTTACTCAACTGTATAAGATAAATCAATGATAAATGTAAAAAACTATTGACATCGAGTGTTAATTTATGTATATTTAATGTAAAGAACTTTTTACATTTATTAAAGTATAGGAGGTCTTAATATGAGAAAAATGGACGAAATGGAAATGAGTATTAGTTTGAAGGCAATAAAATGGGCATGGGGATATACTATTTCATTTTTAGCAATTTGGGGTATATATGATTTTATTCAGACAAGAACATTTGGATTAGTATTTTTTCTCTTGATAACGCAAAATCTTGTCTTAATCGGAATTCAGTCTCTTTTGAAATGGAAACTTGGAAAAGATGAAAAATAACATAAGATATTTGCGAAAACAACTTGGATTTAGACAGGAGGATATAGCGACTACTCTTGGAGTTACAAGACAAACCATTAATGCTATTGAAAATGAAAAATATAACCCTACACTGGAATTAGCGATGAAACTTGCTAAATTACTAAATACTACGGTAGAAAAATTATTTATACTTAACAGTTAGAAAGAAAGGTGACTTAATAATAATGTTTCGTTTTTATGCCTATTAAAAAATTAGAGATAAAAACAGCATTAATATCCGTAGATACTAATGCTGTTTTTATGTTATCATTTATGAAATTCAATTGTTTTGTACCTCTTATCTACCGTTAAAGTTATTATAACTCCTGCTATTCTCTTTGCTAAAATATATGTTATTTCAAGGGCTAATTATTATGTAGATTATTTAATAAAAAACACTTTTATTTCTATGCGAGAGAACGCAGATAAAAAGGCATATTTAAGAAAAACTCTTAGATATGCCTTTATTTATGGGAGTTCCTATCATCAACGGTTATCTACCGTATATAAATACTTTGCTTTGCTTTTAACCATAGTAATGCTTAGATTGTGTGATTGATAAGCCATAATACTTAAAACTCTTAGTCCTCTCTAAAGTCTACCTCTCTCTTCCTAAGTTCTATGCCCTCCTAAATCCTATCCTCTTATCACACCGTAAAGCTAACCACTCCAAGCTTTCGGCTCATTTTCTATCACGCCTTTTTCTATTATTTATTAAGGGAAATCATCTGGCTTTTAATCTGATGTTGTGGAATTTTATTCTGGCAGGAATCTGCGATTATGCGAATGTAAAAAAATGAAGGAAGGCAAGTTGGTGTACCTGCACTTCCTTCATATATTAGGACAGACTTTATTGTTTTGAGACAAGGTTTAATATACGGGGACAATCTCTAATATTTGTCTATATTTCATCCATTTCTATAACACCATCAACATCTCCCGTACCCATAAACGTTCCTATACAGTTAAGTATTTTTTATGTCTTAACGTGGTTTTTGTCAAAAATGTTATCTCTACTCCAATGTAAAAATATCTTCCACTGGTGCTTTTAAAAATTTGGCAAGTTTCATTGCTAATTCAAGTGTAGGATTATATTTATCATTCTCAATAGCAATTATGGTTTGTCGGCTTACACTTAAAAAGTTAGCGAAATCTTCCTGTGTTAACCCCAAAGATTTACGCATTTGTTTGATTTTATTCTTCATTCGTTTTTTCACTCATTATCTTATTATAGATAGTTTTAGAAATGTACTTAATGATACCTTGACTGATTATAAGAATGAACGGTATTAAGTTAATATGTGCTTCTGGCGTTTTTAGTACCTTTAAACACTCATAACAAGACCAAAACGCTAAAAATAGCATTAAGAATAACCAACACCAACGTAATGACCATAAATCTATTTCCATTTCCATTTCATCCATCTTGTGTAACGTTAATTTCTTGAAAAAGTTTTTGATAATAACGCCTCCAATAATGTTAAACATTCTTTACATTATTATATCATGTTGGTACAAAATGTCAAGAACATTTTACATTTATATTGGAATTTTATTTTATAATTTGAAGGTTATGTAATTTATTAAGTAGTTTTAATTAAGACGCAAAATTATTGAATGATTAACTAAATTTATCTTCAATCATCTCCTCACCCTTAATCCTTGAACAAATTATAAAATTTGTTCTCTACTTTGTAAACAAACAATAGAGTCTGTCCCAATCCCCCCACCACTCCAACACCCCCTCAACCCTTCACCCATCTCCCCTCCCACCCATTTCAACTCCTAACCCAATTTATCCCACGCATATCAGAGTCTGTCTCAAAACCACCCCTTTTCACCCCTTTCAATCTCCTAAACCCCTCCTAAATAACACCCCAATCCGAATATTAAAGTCTGTCCATCTTCTTGCATTTTTTCAACCCTTCCATCATATTTCCCATCTGCCTTTTGTTTACTTCCTTTATTCCCAAAAGGTCTGGCGACCATTCCATCAATCTAAAAATCAATCTTTTTTCCTCAATCATCTCAACCTTAAATCTATTTCCTATCTAATACTCCGCCATAATTTTTTTCAAATCAATCTTTCAATCTATCTTTTTAAACAATCCTTTCAATCAATTTTTTAATCAATATTTTCAATCAATAATTCTAATCCTTTGGGGAATGTTTTTATCTTGATTTTTGTCTTTTAAAATGAGAGAAGAGATTAGAAAAGGAACGGTCACCCGTTCCAGCGTCTGATGTTATGTAGGGCTGTGCCTTTGTGGATAAGTTACATTAAACCAAATATTAATCCACAGTTTACCCATATATTTCAGGTATAATGTGGACAATTTAATTAACAACTCTACTATTTAGTCATGTTTTTAATCATGCATACGTCATGCTTAAATCTATTAATCTATCTATTTGGGAGCCTTCGGCTCATTTCTATTACTCTTTCGCCATCACTTATTCGTAGAATTTCTCATGGTTATAATCTGATTTGTTGGTAAGAATCTTCGATTAGTGGGGGTGGGGAGAATAAAAAAATGAAGGAGTGCGGGTTGGAGCACCGCATTTCCTTCATTTTTTGAGACAGACTCTATTGTTTTAGGACAGACTTTAATATTCTTGGACAATGTTTATTGTTTGTGTACAA
>Ga0209123_1001115_pt1 | contig 28482 bp, 27 predicted proteins | sample BarGraIncu00431A_FD_184500 | JGI IMG/M metagenome (GOLD analysis project Ga0209123, IMG submission 184500) | Arctic peat soil microbial communities from Barrow, Alaska, USA - Barrow Graham LP Incubations 004-31A (SPAdes) (version 2) | ecosystem: Environmental > Terrestrial > Soil > Wetlands >...
TACCGCGACGCCCTGCGGCCCCTGTCCCACGGGAATCGTCGCGACCACCGCCAAGTTCAGGGTATCGATGACGGAAAGGGAGTTGCTCCCGGAATTGGTCACATAGGCCCGGTTCGTCGGAGTGACACATGCGACGATGAGCCTCCACCGCAGCCGCAAAGAAGTAGTGCCAGAACTAGTGCAGCAGCAAGGTGCTTGATCATGTGTTGTCTCCGGCCTGAATGCAGGTGATTTGGGTTAACGCACCATTAATACCTCCTCGTGGTAAATTGTCAAGCTTGAGTCCCGGTAATGACGCCTGCGCTCTGGGGTTGAGACATTCCCAGCACATTTCTGTTCTCACTGGTGACCCCCCTTAGACGGTCCCTCCGCATAAAAAAAACCGGCCGCAGATAGCTGCAGACCGGTTCTTTTGACATGAATTTCAGGCGGAAAACTTAGCTTCAGGCACCAGCACCGTTCAACAGGTAGCGCCCTACCCAATTTTTGGAGAACTACAACAATACTATAACAACCCAGAATTGCATATAATTTTACGTTACGCATGGATACTATTGGATACTGTAAGATACAGGAATTCTCCATTTTGATGCAATTCTTGACATTACGGGGATCTTCCGGGGCGGCTGATTGTTTACGTGGCTAAAATAATTTGTACTGAGCGTGATTACCCCAGTACGGAATATTAGGTACTGTTTCTGCGGCGTAGATGTCGCAGTGAGAAGTGAAACCCTTGCGAGTGTTAATATGGATGGCGGGGTGCTGGCTGCCCCAGGTCGCATGCGGCCCCTTTGGCTCCAGGACGTCGTAAGTGGTGCTCCTGGATATGAAGTGCACCATCATCTGCTCAAAATGGGTAATGGCCTCGTCAAACCGCATGGTCATTTCATGAAGCGGTTTTTGCCCTGGACTACTTTGTTTCTGCCACCCCTCGGCGCAGATCCCTTCGTAATTCACGTTGTTCATTACCCCGGTGGCGAACTCAGGGAAGTCAAAATAACCCTCAGGGTACAGGACGTCGTGCTCCAGAAAGCTGACGTAATCGTACTGACCGCTGCCCCTCGCCAGGTACAGCGCCTGGAGTATCTGCACGTTTATGTTCAGGTGCGTCGAGTTGGTCGCCATGGCGATGACCTCGGGGAACGGGTTGTTGGGTATGGAGTGCCACGGGCAGGTGATGATGTCAGCCTTATCCTCCAGGAGCTTTATCCTTCCCAACACCGTTTCGAGCAAAGCAGGCTGGCCGTTGTTAGTATAAAATATTCCGAGCCTATTCTTGGTGGACGCAGGGACTCTTAATATTCCGTGCTCGCCTACCGTATGCGTCGCTGTCACACCGTCTACTTTGCAGGTGAGTGTCAATTCCTTCCGGACACCGGGGCAGGGATCGCCGCCAAGGTGTTCATTCCGGACCGGCAAAATCAAGATATTCCCACTGCATTTGGTCCTAACCAAGTTAGTTACGTCTACCCCTCCCCACTCTGCTTTCAAAATTTCCAGCGCCATCGATGCCTCCAGTGTCAGATAGGGTTTGATTTTATCGGCACCGAAGTGTTCTCTGAGGGGCGCTAAGTCCAGGCCCAGTTCCTGGAACCCGATAGTATAGTTACGCGTGCGGTCCTCAAAATCGCAAGGGTAAGGGATGTCGCCATTGCCAGTTTTAAAAAGGTGTACCCATGACAGGAAAGGGAGGCAGAGCACGTCTCTGCCGGCCTGCCGGAATTTTTCATGAATGTACCCTTCCTCTCCTCCGAACCCTCTGAATTCCGGATTGAACCCAAGCCAGGCATCTTTCCGACAGGCGAACAGCCCGAGACCATGCATTGGGATCGAATACGGTACCGCCTCAGGGTCTACCGTTGCCGCTCTCCATACGCCCCACATGCCGTTGCCCCATTGATCGCTGAGCGCATCTGCTTGGTTGGTGAGGTCGTCATAAGTAAGGGGACCCTGCAGTAGATCCAGGCATTTCGGGTTGGCAGCCGTCCATTCCTTTAGCCTGGCTACAGACTGAGGGACGAGGAGCACATGGGGATCGATGCATAAGACCCATTCCCCGGCAGCTTCGTGGAAAATGAGGTCCCGAGGGGCTGAGGTTCCCTGTTTTTCCGTGTAGCGTAGGTACCTGGCAACTCCTGGCGCAGCTCTCTCCACAAAACTCTTCAGTTGGTCGTCGCCAAAGTTATCAACTACCAAAATCTCGACGTCTGACAAATCCTGGTATATGCGCAAGGACTGGACGGTGAACCAAACCTCGGCCCGGTTATTGTAACTCGCCATTCCGATAGTTAGCCTAGGCATTTTACCCCCCGGCTGGTATTGATCTCGATAGGCCCGGAACTTCTTAGTTCTATAGCCACAACTCCACTAGATGTCATAATTTCAAGTGCCCCCCCAGCATGTACGGGGGCCTGGGTCGTAAATGCCCCCAGGCTGATTTCAACGTATGGCGGCGGAGCTGCTGTCGTAGTTGTTGGGAGAGCAGTTGTCGTTGGCTGAGCTGTGGTCGTCGTTGGGCGCACCGTCGTAGCCACGGGGATTGTGGTGGTAGTCGTCGTGGTCGTCGTTGTGGTCGTCGGGATCGCCGTAGTCGTGGTTGGCGCTCGGGTAGTCGTCGGGCTCGCAGTCGTTGTCGAAGCGGGAGACCCGGTAGTCGTGGCCTGGTTGCTGAAATTGCTAAAAAAGACCGATGAAACAGGCGCAACAGGTGCACCCATTGTTGTTGGAGCGGTGGTTGTAGCTGGAGCAATAGTCGTGGTTGCAGTAGTTGCTGTAGCAATGGTGAACGTAGTGGTATAGGTACCTACAGTTAAAGTAATTATGGTCTGCTGGTTAGTACCAGCAGGGGCATTACCGCTTAGTGCCAGAGTTTCCCCATTAGTGATTAAGCTTGGGCCAGAGGTCCAAGGGGCACCTGGGTACCCATCCTGCATATAGCTCCCACCAGTGATAGTCACCCAAACAGCCCGGCCTAATCCACTGATAGTGATCTGGTCAGAGTAGTAAGTGTTTCCTGGAATGGCGTTGGCCACACTGATAAAGGTAAATGGGTCCGGTACGGTATTAGGCGCAGCAGTTGTCGTGGCCGGAGCATGAGTGGTTGTTACTGGGGCAACCGTGGTGGTCGTTGGCCCACCGGTCGTCGTAGGCCCTGTTGTTGTCCCAGGGGTAGCGGTTGTTGTAGGCAAGGCCGTGGTGGTCGTTGTAGTAGTAACCGAAATGAGCGAACCGTCAGATGCGAGAAACGGGGTGATCGCTGACACGATGGCATTAGCTATAGCCTGCTTTATATCGGCGTTCATGTGGATGCCGTCCACAAAGTTGTCAACCAGCCAATTAGTATCCGGCGTCAGCGTCAGGGGGTGAAGCCGGGTTATTGCGTTGGCGTCAACCAGCGGGAGGTTATTAGCCGAGGCTATCGCTTTAGTCGCGTTCACAATAGCCGAGAGTTTTATGGGGTCACGGTACGCGCCTACCGCACCGGTGTCGCTAGTGCATGACGGGGGAGTCACCAGGACAATTAAAATTTTACCCCCTGCCTGGGCCGAACCGTTGTTAATAGCTTTAACGGCGTTAATCCACGCCTGCAATCGGGTTGAGTACCCGGTATCCGAGTAATCTGTCCCGGTCGCCCCCTCAATGAACGAGGAATTACCCTTGTAGGCAGAATAAACCGTGTTGGTGTTCGCCGCCCCCAGCGGCGCTGCGGTTCCCCAATATGGGTCATTCGTGCCGTACATCCAAATAGCTATCTGGGGGCTGTTTGCTGTTACCTCGTTACCCACAAAATTCAGCCCGTAGTCGGACGCCGTACCCGAAACCCCCTTGTTTACGGCGGAATATGTTGTTAACGGAAAATCGGAAGCTAATCCGTTAATAACCATCCCGGGCCAATCCCCGTGCGTGGAGTCTGCATAGTCGGTATTCGAGTCGCCTACCGCTACAATTTTAAGTAGCCCCATGTTCTGAACTCCCGTGCAGGACGTACCCAGCAAAACCAGGCACGACGCTAAAATTATGGACCTGATCAATTTGGTCATAGGGACCTAATTTTAAGGGCTGGTTACGATAAACTCACTGCCCAAGAACGTGCCCGCGCCTCCCGAAACCTCGGCGGCCTGCCACATTGCGCCAACATACCAGCTGTTCCCACCAGCTAGGGCTGTTACGGCGGACCATGCGAGTGCCCCGGTATCGACTATTATCGTCCCGCCAACAGTGGTTGCGTACGCCCTGCAAGTTGTCGGAGTAAGCTGAATGTAAAAGTAGTATACCGTATTGAGCGATACCGTATACGGTCCTATCGCTGTATACGGCCCACTGGTTTGTGCGTAAAAGGCCGCCGGGTTACCCGCAGCGAACAACAGGTCCAGAGCAAACGTGTCGCTTCTGGTTACGGCGGGGGCGTTCGGGGCGGTACCCTGCCTCAAGCATAGGGGGTACATGTGGTCTTGGTGCCCGCTTACGAGCCCCTGCGCTGTAAGTTTTCCTACAAACTTGTAGGTCCGGGAGGTCGAGGGATTCCACGGGGTGTTGTAGACGAACCCGTCTACCGTGTTGGGGTAGGATTCCGCAATGTGTATCCCTGTTGCGTCCTCGTAAGTAAAATGAAGCGCGGTAAAGTTGCTCGTGTCAAGCCCCCCAGCGCGGTTAAACAGGTAGTCGAGCAACGTCCCCGTTGGTGCTGCCGTAGTAGTTGTGGTCGTCGTTGGAGAAACTGTAGTCGTAGTTGTCGGAGCCGCAGTAGTGGTCGCACCAGACGGTGTGGTGAACGAAGCCCCCGTGTACGACCAGTTCCCCTGCCCGTAGGAAGAGTCAGTTGTCTGTGTGGAAACATAATACGTGGTAGTTGCGGCCAATGCCGCGCCAGGGTTGATCGGTACTCCTGCCGCATTTAGGGAAACACCCCTATTGGCCGCCTGGTAGAAGTTGGCCAGATCCTGCGCCGCGCTCAAAGTTATGGTCTGCCCCGCTGCAATCGCTGCCGCCTGTGCCGCACCGGGAGATGTTCCGGCTCCTACTCCGAGTGCTACCTGCGCCGCTGTCATCCAGACGATCTGCAGCTGAGTGATTACCGTAACCCCGTTTCCTGCCGTTTCACTGCCGTTTAACTGTGCCTGCATATCGAATCCCCTTTAGTGAGAGTTGCTGAAAATGGCCGACGAAATCGGCTGAACTGCTAAAAAACTGCTGAAAACGGCTGACGACACTGGCATAACTGGGGCATGGGTAGTCGTCGTAGTCGGAGCAACTGTCGTTGTCGTTGTTGGTGTTGCCGTAGTTGTGACCGGTGCTGAGGTGGTAGTTGTCGTCGTCGCGGGGCTATAGAAATTGCTGAAAATAGCACTCGAAACAGGAGCCACCGGACCAGCAGTGGTAGTCGGGATTGTTGTTGTGGTCGGCGCCGGCGTTGTTGTTGGTGTTGCCGTAGTTGTGACCGGTGCTGAGGTGGTAGTTGTCGTCGTCGCGGGGCTATAGAAATTGCTGAAAATAGCACTCGAAATAGGAGCCACCGGACCAGCAGTGGTGGTCGGGGTTGCTGTTGTGGTCGGCGCCGGCGTTGTTGTCGTCGGGGCAGCGGTAGTAGATGCCGGGGCTGCTGTCGTCGTTGTCGGGGATGCTGTGGTCGTAGCGGGTGCGGCCGTGGTCGTTACCGGCGCGCCTGTAGTAGTCGTCGGATTCCGGGTGGTAGTTGCCGGGGCAGTGGTGGTCGGAGCAACTGTGGTCGTCGGCGCAACTGTGGTCGTCGGCGCAGCGGTTGTCGTGACCGGCGGGGAATATCCCAAAAGATCCATTCTCACCACGATCATGTAGCCGGCGGTCCGTAGCGCGTCTGCTTCGATCTGGCTCCACGCTTCGACGATCCCAGTATTGCGCGCGCTAACCGCTACGTCCAGCATGCGCAGCGCCTGGGTCAGCAGGGCCAGGACATTAGCATCTCCTGCCGAGACCTCGGGTAAGCCCAGGGCCGGAGTGAAGTCTACCGTAACTGAATAGGAGGAATTTACCGCGTCTGCCTGAAGAAAATTTCCCACCAGGGAGAGTTGGGTATCCGAGTCTACTGAGCCAATGGTATACTGGAGGCCGGTTCCGGGGATGCTGAACATTGACCCTGGCGAGACGTTGGTCAAAAAACGGGTCCCCAGTCCTTGGACCTGGTTGCTCCCATTCACCACATTTACACTGCCTGTTTTATACTGAGCCATGCTGCCTCCAGCAGATTACAATTACCTCCAATGGGAGGATAGATTATTGAGCCGGCCAGGAGATGACGGGCAATTCAGTGAGGGCTTCTTCAGGAGTAGGCAGGCTACCCGGGTCTGCTCCTGCAGCGGCAAGCCTTTCATAGCAGAGGCTCCAGCAAGCGTCCCTCCAGGAGATGCCTGCCAATGCTTCAGCCTGGAATTTTGCATTGGTGGAGTTGGCATAGCTGGCCAGGCTGACCATGCTGTCGTAATTACGGCTGCGCGCGGTTGCGTCCAGAAGATTCTGGATAGCCCGCGTGACGGTACCGATCTGATCGGCTATGGTAAACGTAGGAACATCAGTGACTGGACCATCGGCGGCGATTCGAGTAGCGGAATCAGGGCAATTAAGGAAAAAGTCTTCACCGTCCTGGCACTGGCAGTCTATTTGACTGGGATGGCCAACGACTCTGATTCGAATTAGCCCGGTTTCTATATTATAAATAGCTGCTTTCATCGTAACGCCGCCGTTTTAGCCAAATATATGTTGTGAACATTCACGCTCGAATCCGTCACTGTTATCCAGACATAATAGGTATTTGTCCCCGCCGTTGCACTCTCATCCATTCCACAGCAGGCTAGCGATGTCCCATTGACATTATTGGCGACCGAAGTTCCCACTTTAGCTACTGCGATACCTGCGGCTGTCCTGACCTCTAAATCGACGTCATAATTTCCCCCTGAGTCCGATACGATCCTGGCGGAGCAGGTGATCATCACTCCCTGTTGCCCCGATATTGACGATGGCAAACTAACGGACGAGTAATGCACGCACAATGTTGAGCTTGCGGCTACTGCCACGGGACCGGCAGTTTTACCGACAACGGGGATAGTGACCGCCGCGCCTGCAATTCGGAGCGTATCAACCTGTGCTGTACCTATTTTCGCCGTTGTGATCTGTGCATCTCCGATTTTCGCCGCAGTGATCGCGGCATCCCCGATTTTAGCCGCAGTGATCGCGGCATCCCCAATGTTTGCAGTTCCGGCGGTAAATTCGGAAGCATTCACCTGGCCCGCGCTGATGGCACCCGAATAAATCCAGTTATGCCCGATCACGGTAGGTGTCGACTGGTCGAGAGTCATATCTGGCCCTGCAGGGCCCCGCAGATTAGTGCGAGATTCTACGGAAAGATTCGACCACTCGATTACCGCATCGGGCCCCATCTCGACGTTTCCGCCGACTACGAGTGTCCCGTCGATCATGAGGGAGCCGTCGATTCCGACCTGGGTTACCCCGCCAACAGTGCTCACCACGAAAGGGGCAATACTGGCCGTTGGATGACTGGGGTCCACGATGGCAAACCGGTCAGCGAGGATCTCAATGATGCCGGTCACGCCGTCATTAGCTATGCCTATGCCGGTGATGTGCCCGTTAACGTCGGTTTTTAGCATCATCTGCGCGTAAAGATTGGCCGAGACCGGCTTCCACTTTGTCGTGGCCGTCGCTACCCCCGCCACCACGGAAGGAGTCGTATCGTTGCCGTCCATCAGGCTCTGGAACATGTAAGGGATTGCCGGGGTGCCGGCCGTATAAATGACCACGCTCCCCGCGTTGTAAGTCCCAGTCAACCAGTTGGGAGCGACTGATGATGCTCGCACCTTCTGTTCCACCGACAGGGCGGCCGTATTGTCGCCCAGCGACGCCTGATTGGCGGCAACCTGGGTTACCAGCCCCGTGGCAGGGTCCTCGACTACCGTTGAAAGGTTTGTCAGCATGGTAACGAGACCTGTGGCGGGATCGGTCACCGACGACTGCAACCCGTCCAGTTTGGTGATAAGCCCGGTATCTGGGTCCTCTACCAGCGACTGCAGGGTGGTCACCTGAGCGATGAGTCCCGTCTCTGGGTCGGTCAGGGTGCTGTTGATTGCTCCGACTTCATCCGCCAGCGGGCCTATGCTCTCAACTACCGTGTTAAGGTCCGTATTCAGCTGCGAGCTGGTTATCTGTCCGGTCAGGGCCTGCAGCAGGTCCTCTATTTTCCCCATTACGGTGCACGTCATGAGTGGGGTATAGTTGAGACCGGTATCCCCGAAAACATCGTAAGCCGCCGCCTTAACCCCCCAGATGCCGGACGCCGCCGGAACCGTGATGCTGGTATTCGGACCCTTGTAGACTCGGTTATTGATGGCCGGGACGAAGTCGCCGTCGACCAGCTGCGCCGCGGGCACGGCAAAGACCTCGTAACCGCCGCCGGTCACCACGTCCACCTCGGTGGAGGGGTTGAATCTCAGATAAAATTCTTCCGTGCCTGCCGTTAACTGCATAAAGGCCTCAGGTAAGTACTGCCGGAGCAGGGTTGGATACGGTCAACCTCGCCGGATTGGCGGAAACGGTGCCCCAGATCGTGATCACCGCGACCGCCACCGTGAACTCCCGGACCGGGACTCCGCTGCCATCGAGGGCGTTCTTGTCGAAACTGTAGGTGTATTGCTCCGTGCTCGCCGTATCGCTGCGCCGCCGGCTGCCGTCCGCGTTGTAAACCGTGATGGCGTAGCCGGAAAGCCACCCGGCTGGGTAGGGAGTCCCCACGCCGTAGGAGTCGTCCCCAAGCTGGTCCGCCACTGCGCTCGGGGGAATCGGCTGTTTCCAGGTGAATCGGGCGTCCCGGTCTACGAATACCTGGTTGTTACCTTGGCCCAGCAGCTGGAGCCCCTTCACGTCCGGCGGGGTGTCGGTGCGGCCGATGATGACCTTGGAGGTCGACACCCAGGGCGAGGCGATACCAAATGGGTTGATGGAGCGCACCTGAGCCATACAGGTTCCGGAGGGCGGACCGACGATCTCGACCCGGTTGACGCCCGTCGTCTTTAGGTCGGTCCAAGTGGTGCCGCCGTCAAACGAGTAGTGCGCCTGGTAACCGGTTATGCAGGTCTGCGGCGAAATGTCCCAAGTGAGGTACAGATGGCGCTCCAGGGCGCCGGTGACACTCAGCTTGTCCTCAGTGGCGAGCATTACCCCGGTCGGCGAGATGATCGAGGCTGCCGGCAGCTGGCCGGAGATCGGGGGATCGTCGAACACGACGCCGTCTTCGACCCAGGCAAATTTGCCCGGATTGTAGGATAGGCCAATGACCTGGAAAACGCCGGGGGAGTCCTCGGTGACGTTCAGGCAGCGGAAAAGCTGCGCCTCGATGTAGTCGGGGGACTCCAACACCCAGGGTGTACCCGCGATCGGCGGCGTGGCGAGGGGGGAGGCCAGCATGACGCTCAACGTGCTACCGGGCTCGGCAACGATGGCGGAGGTGGTCAGGCCTGGCGGCGTGGTGGACATGTCGACCAGGGTCAGGTTGTAGGTTTTCCCATACTCAAAAACTACCGGTGCATCGAGGGTGACGGCGCTGGTCGTGGCTGAGGAGACCCGTCCGCCCCAGCGCACTCCGGAGCGGCCGACGTCGAGCACCTTGTAGACCTGGCCAGGGAGCACGAAGGTTCCCTCAAGACCAGTCTTATGGGTGCAGGTTTCCGTCTCGTTCAGCTCGGAGTAGATGGCCCATTTTCCGAAGCGGTGCGCCTGGCCCCGGCTAGTGCAGCCGAAGGTCTGAATGTTGGTCGGGTTATAGCCGTAGCGCCTGATCCCCTCCGGATCGTCAACATACTCCGTGGCAGGCTTATAATTGTCGGCCGGGTCGTTCCAGGTGACGATCGCGGCGTTGTGCCTCGCACGCTTGGCGGTCCCCGAGTAGGTGAAATCGCCATTGATCACGTTGGCGTTGGTGAACTCATGCGAGGGTGCAACCGGGGAATCCTGCGTAGCCGTAACCTGCCCGGCGGCCCAGTACACCATGCCGCGGAAAGCGGAGGTGAGCGACTGCAGCAGTGTGTAGGCCTGGCCCGCTGTCGAGATGTAGCAGTTCAGGGTAAAGCGCGGCTCCAGGATATCGGCACCGCTGGCATCCTTGTAGCCTGAGGGAACCATGCCGTCGCAGTACTGGCCGATGGTGTAGAGCGCCCATTTGTTGACGTTGCTGGCGGAGATGTACTTACCGAGACCATAGCGCGTGTTGGTCACCAGGTCGTAGTAGCACCAGGCTGGATTGCTGGTCCAGGCCGTGTAGAAGGTCCCATCCCATCCCTGTACGACTCCGGTATCCTGGCCAAGGGCGTTGCGGGTGTACTTACCCGCCGTCCAGGTGCCGTCCGAGTTTTTAGAGGAAGGGAAATAGTTGCTGGGGATCTTCACCAGCAGGAGGCGGCAGTGATAGGCCCGCGTCGGGATCGAGGAGAACTGGCGGGCCGATGCTACCACGCTGAAAACAGCGGAGTTCGGGTAGGCGAGCTTGGAGTCGACAATTTCGGTATAGGACTCCCACTGCAGAGTCTGCTGGATTTTGGGGTCGGTGCTGTCAGCCTGCATCTTCGCCACCCGGACCTGCCAGGGGCCAGTCCCGGGGAGGGGGTAGTCGAAGGTGGAAATCTCGAACTTAGTCGGATGCTGCCCCGAAAGGGAGGGGCCCAGGAGCGAGGTATAGTGGTCGCTAACCGCGGAATAGTTGCCATAAATGGCATAACCGGTGCTCGCAGGATGATTACCCCAGGCAGGGGTGACAACCAGAGCAAGATTAGTGAGATTGACGATTCGGATCTGTACGGAGGTTGCCTGGTAAAGTCCAACTGGGATCATAAGGTCCAGGATGAAATTAAGCCCGCCCACTCGCACCACGCTGGCAGCGCCAATCGTCTCGCGCTGGATCATCTGCAGCCCGCCATGGATTGAATCGGCCCATATTTCATAGACTAGGGTTTGGTCTGCGGCTATGAATGCCGCGTTGAAAGCGCACGACATAACGACCCGCAACTGTGTAAGCGGCTTGGCCGTCGTGGAAACCGTGGAGAGATCGACTTGCCATGCCGTAGGATAACCGCTGACGATCACCGGGGTCATCGGAATCGAAAGCAGGGTTGTCGCCAGGGTTGCTGTCAAATTGCTCAGCGGAGGGAAATCCGTGACAGTCGAATCCTTGACATCGATGGCATACGAGATGCTGGTCGTGTTGGTATTCCCGTTACCGTCTATGGAGTAAAGGGACGGCGCGGAAAGTCGCAGCCTGATGCGGTCAATGCCGGGGGAAACCTCCCGAACGATCGGCTGGTTGTAAAGCACCTCAACTCCGACGGCAGTCTCAGACTCCACCTGAGAGAAGCCGGGGATAGAGAGCTGGGAAGGCGTCCCGACATTGTCCGAGTTGACTGTTACTGCCGAGGCGACGCCATCCGTCTGAACAAAATTGTAGAGGTTGGAGAGCGGGTTTTTAAGTGGCGTATCGTTTATCAGCACGGAGCAATCTCCGTTGACCAGGCCGGCGATGGGCCCCTCGCAGATTAAGTCGAGTATCCGCGCAGTCCCGATGGACCTGATGAGTTCGGGTGAGGTCGTCGGGGAGTTGCCCGCGTCGGTTTTTCCTGATCCGGTAATCATGCGACGGCCTCGTTGGCTACTTTGATACCTGCGCTGATAACGACCGAGCCGACTACCAGTTCCCCGTAACCGATGGGTACCGGTACACCCTGCTTGGTGGTGTTGGTTGCGCCAGCGAAGACGAAGCTTCCGTCCTTAGCGGTCTGGCTCTCCGGAGACTTGGAAAGCAGTGTCGAGATGCCGGAAAACATCAGGGAGGCACCCAGCATCGCCACTGTGCCATAGGACATGCCGAGAAGCGCCGTCTGAGACATGGCGGCGCCGAACCCCATTTCGCCTCCATAAGCCATGCCCATCATGCCGCCCTCTGTCGCTCCGTAGGCGGCGAGGCCATACCCCATGGAGGCTATGGCTATTACAGCTCCCACGACTATTTTGGCGGTGGCGTTACCATTGGCGCTCGACCCGGCGAGGATCGGCACGATGTGGAAGGTCTCCCGCGCGCTGAACGGGAAGCCGAGAGAGTCGGGGCCCACCGCCGTATCTCCCAGGAGAATCTGGTAGGCGGTTCCCTGTTTTTCGGAATCCATCAGGTGCTGGCTGAAGCCGGGTCGGTTAGTATTTATGGCAAGCACCGCTTCGGCGGGGGTAAGCACGTCCAGCTCCCAGATTCCGCCATAAAGGGCCCCCAACTCTCCGTGGAGCATAACTGTTTTCCTGCTCATAAGAGACTCCGATGTCTGAGCTTCAGCGTGGTCATTTTGCGCAGGAAATCCCCATACACGTCATGGCAGGAGAGCCGCCCCGGGATATGGTGCAGCAACGTCCCGTTCTCTTGATAGACGCCGGCATGCACCGGGATTTCCACACCGAGCTGCAGCAGGAGTACGTCATGGGGTCGCAGATCCTCGACCGGAACGAAACCAAACTGGACGTAGCGCTCGACATAATAGTTTTTACCATTCACCCAGAAATCCTTTTCATAGGGTTCCCAGTCCGGCAGCTTGATGCCCAGCTTTTCCTGGTAGTAATCGTAGATCAAGGTCCAGCAGTCGTAGATTCCCCAGGCGAAAGAGCGGCCCAACAGCGGAGCCTTCCCGCCCGGCAAGCAGGAACCGAAAGTATCCTCCTCAATCGAGTAGATGTACCAGGGAAGCGCACTCCGGTCGCACCCGGCCCGGTCGATTACGGTGGGGACCGCGCTGCTGGTGACGTGGGAATGGTACAGTGCCAGGATCTCGCCGGCGGCTTTTGCCTCGAGGAAGCTTCGCGGTGAGATCGTAAAATTCCAAAGCGGTTCCCCATCCATGTTGGCGACGGGAAAGACCCTTTCGCGGCCATCTGTAGCGACGATGAACCCGCACGCCTCGTTGGGAGCATCCTGTCGGGCATGGGCCTTGATCGCCTCGATGGTGGATTGTTTCATCATGTTCATCAGTATCTCCCGGCGCCGGGGAAGCCACCGAATGGTAGCGGCGTGTTGGTGTCGATCTGGGGTATGATCATTGGTCCGCCCACGATACGATGCCCGCTGGAGTCAACACCCGAGGCCACGCCAGTGAGGGAGACTGAGGAAACGGAAAAACGCAAGCGGCAGTCGCTGAGTCTGCGTCCGCAACTGTCGTGCGCGTTGTCCGTCATGGCACCCAGCGCATCAAAACAGCCGATCCCGGTGTAGGGACAGTCGACGGGATTACCGCGACTATCGGCATAAAGAAAAGACCCGGAGGCGGCGTCCCATACCCGGTAACTGTACATGCAGGTGTCCCGGATGATGGTGCGCGCGGGGAGCATCACGCCCTCCAGATCGTAAATGCTGGAAAGCTCGTACTCGCAGTAAACCCGGTTCTCGGTGACGCGACGCTCGACATAATAAACGTCGAGGGGGAACTCTGCGGTCGGGTCGACCGTAGGGTTGACGCTGCCCGGGAAGTTCACCGCGTCGAGGTATTTGACCAGGGTGCGCCGGCGCGTGATGATCGCCCCGACCAGGTCGTCGTAATCGCGGTTAAGAAGCGTCATCAACCCGACCGCGCCGCCCACTGGGATGTTGGAAACCTGCAGGCGTGGCCGAGGAGCCGCGCCCTGGACCGTGATGCCGAAACCCGAAGCGGAGACCGGCTGCGGAGCGTAGGTGTGACCCTGCCAGATTACCGGGCTGAATAACTGGTTCGTCCCTGCGTGGAACCGCGTGACGCCGGCGGCCGGATCAACGGGCGTCAGGTCGATCTCGAGGAGTTCCACGATGGCGCCAGGTTCCAGGCTATGTATGTCCCGCGAGATGGTCATAAGGGTTTCTGATCCTGTTTCAGCGTTATACGCAGGTTAAGATAAAAGCATCCGGGTCCCGACCATAGGTTCTCGGACGGCAGGCGGCAAAAATTGCCATACTGGTAAGGGCAGCGTCGCCCGCAAGGGAGAACCACCCACTGCTTCATGGTACGGGAACCTTTTCGAACGTGGCGGTGATGTCACTCACGGCAGGGCCGGAAGTCGGCCGGTCCCAGGTCTCACAGATCACCCGCACCTCGGAGGAGCCGTAAAGCGGCACCCAGCTGAAGGATTGGTAGCCGCCCTTCGAGGCTAAAAACGCGATGATTGCTTCGGCGTCCGCATTCGGGCAATTGTTGATGACCACGCTCCATCCCGTGATCACGTTGTTGATGCCGTCCCCCAGGCGCTGGGCGTAGCCGTCACCGTACTGGGTTTTGATGGTGCGGGCCTTGTAGGACGGTTTAGTGCCCCACGATACGGGCCAGTCGAAATCAGCCACGGTAGAGTAACCCCCCGGGACGCAGCTGGTCGTTTAAGTGCTGAGAGATGACAGTCTTGATGCTGCGGCCCAGCTCGGCGGCATTCCCGCCGGCGCCTCCGGGTCCCTGCCCGCCGGAGATGGTCACCGGGGCATTCACCATGATGGTCCCGTTCGAGCCTTCCGTCTTGTTGGTGAACTTCTCGAAGAGCTTGTTCTGCTCTCGGGAAAGTACCCGCTCGTGAGTGAGGAGTACCGCCGGACGCTCGTCGGAATTAAGCCCCCCGAAGTGGAAGGAGGGGAGCACTAGGCCGCCGGTGTGGTAGCTCGGCACCAGCCCGCCGCTGTGCAGGATCATGCCGCCCTGGTGCGCGACAAGGGCAGAGCTCGCCACGGTCCCCAGGATGCTGCCGGTCAGTTTTTGAGCCATCACCTGCGCGAGCGCCTGCTCGATCGCGGTGATAAATTTCAGGAAATAGTCCTGGAAGGTTTTGAGCTTCCCCTGCATGGCGTCGAAGAAGAAGCTATCAAACCCCTGAGTCATAGCACCCGCGGTGGACTGAGCGAGAGTCGTCATCTGCTTGCCCGTGTCGCTGTAATCCAGATACATCTTCTGCAATCCCGCCTGGTAGGCCCCGAAGGGGGTCTTCTGCAGCTCCAATTGCTGCCGCTCGAATTCGGATAAATCGGCCAGGGCCGCTTTTTGCTCCTGAGTGGTCTTCGGGTCCGCCTGGATGCCGTCGAGCTTCAGCTTGTTGAGTTTCAGCTGCAGGTCGATCTGGTCCTGATAGTTGCCTTTGAGCCCTGCTAGGGATGCCTGGTTCCCTATAACGCCGATATCTCGGTTGCGGGCGATAGCGTCGGTGTCAAGACCGGCAATCTCCCGGAGACGAGCGATCTTCTGCACCAGGAGGTCGAGCACTTCCTGAAGCTGCGCCTTATCCTCCGGATTGGCAGCGGTTTCCTTCTGGTTGTAGGCTTTTTTGACCTGCTCGCTGTACTGGTTGTAGATCTCCTGGTAGGCCGTTGCTTTCTCATTACCGGGAGGCTGCAACTTCATATTCTCGAGAGTCAGTCCGTTGATCTCCTTTTGGAGATCGCGCACGTTCTTGGCGGAGCTCTGACCGTACTTCTGGGTGATCTGGTCGATCTTCGCCATGAAGGTCTCGTATTCCTGGCGGACCTTCTCCAGTTGGGCGCTGTCCTTGTTGAAGGCGGAGAGCAGGACATCGTCGTAAACGACTTTGCCACCCTGCTTTGTCTTTGACGCATTCAGCTTCTTCTCAGCTTCGGCGGTTGCTTTTGCAATGGCGAGGTAGCGTTCTCCTACTAGGTCGGCCTCGCTGTTCAGTCCGTCCTTTTCCATCGCGTATTTCTGATCCAGGAATGCCTGTTCGGAGATCAGCCCCTGACTGTGCCGATCTTCGAGCGCTCCGAGCTGCAGCGTGGTCGCCTCCTTGATCGCGGCCATGACCCGGTCGTCAAACGCCTTGGAGTAGGCGAGATATTGCTCGTGCGCCTTTTGCACTATCTGGTTGTAGTTATCGATGTCGTCCTGGGACGGGCCAGGGTTGTTAGTCTTTCCTTTGACTGGCTTGGGCGGCGCTGCCGGAGCAGCCGACTTGCCCAATTTGGCGAGTTCCTCATCCATGTACTGGTCTACGAAGGCATTTGCCGCGGCATGTTCGGCAACGAGTTTTTTTGTTTCATCGCCACCCGTGTAGCCATTCCCCTTAAGCCAATCGATGGCGCCCTTACCGACGGCCATCAGCTCGAGGAACCCAAACTTTGCCTCGTGCACGAGCTTCATGATGCCACCGGTAAAGGCGATGGACACCTTTTTGACGATGTCGAACTGATTGTAGAGCCAGGTACCCAACTCAAACCCCGCGTAGGCGGCCATCAGCACGCTGCCGGCGATACGCAGCTTGGTGAATCCGTCGACCGCCTGCCAGAGGAGCGGCATCGAGGAGGTAAAGGAAAGCATCAGAACGGAATTGGCGGCAGCGACGTTAACAGTCGACGCTGCAAATGCATCAGCAGCAAACGCGCAGGCCGCGTAGAGCTTCGGAATCCCAGTGAAAAGGAGAACGTAGGCACCTCCGACCCTTACGATAGCCCCGAGAGCATCGACGAGTGGGCCGAAATGGTCCGCCAAGGTCAAGGCGGCCTCTCCGAGTTTTACGGACAGATCGATCAACTTTGGCAACAGGTCATCCCCGAGCCGGATCTTCAACGACTCACCCACCAGTTCCAGTTCGTTAAGCGACTTCTTGTACATGGCGGACTTTGCCACGCCTTCCGGGCCTACGATCAGGTGCAGGCGCTCGGCCGTGGCCCGGGCCTCCTCGAAGAGCGCGGGGTTCAGCTTCATGAGTTGCTGGATTTCGCTCCACCCCTTCCCGAAGATCTGCATGGCGACCTCGTTGCGGTCGAGGCCTCCCTTGTAGGTTCCCAGAGCCATGACGGTATCCATCATGACCGAGAGGGTATCGCGCTGGTTGCCGTTGGAGTCTCGGGTCTTGACGCCCAGCTGGTCGAAGGCATCGGAGTTGGTATTGAGCGACTTCGCCATGCGCATTGCCGCGCTGATGGCGACGTCCTGGTCGATTCCTACCGAGTGCAGCGCCACCTTGAAGATGCTGGCGTCCTGAGCAGTAATGCCGAGCGTCTTGGAAAGCTTTCCCACCTCGAGATTCCAGCGGATAGTCTCGGATACCAAACTGCCGAAGACCGCTCCGCCGGCGGCGATCCCCAGCATGGCACTGAAAATACCGGTGAATTTGGCGACTGTGGAGGTTACGGCGGCAAACTTAGCCTCCATCTGCTCGGTAGCATTGCCCACCTGCTTGATGGCGGCGACGGCGCCGTCGGCACCGTCGACCATGATTCCCAGACTTATGGATTGTAGATCAGCCACGTATCACCTCTAGTTGGGACAGGTCCTGCAGACCGTCAAAAATCCGGGACCGAACTGCTTACGACATTCCTCGATTTTCTCACCCCGGCAATAGTCCCCGAGGTCCTGGTCCTTCTGCGGCTGCGACTGGTTGCCGTTGTAGGCCATGAGCCAGGCATCATCCATCTCCCGGAGCAGACGCGCCTCCCAGGGGGAAGGCCGGCGAGCGGTGACTCTGGACCAGGCGTCTATCTCGGGCCAGGAGATGGCAGCAGGGAAGATTGCTCCGCCCCCCAAGCCTGCCACCACCGTCACCCGGCGGGTTGCCGCCAGTTCCTGGAACCACTCGAGGAGGTGTTCCACGGCCGGATGCAGGTCGAAGCCCGCGTCCTTGTCGCCCCGGGCCAGATGCTCCGCGCTCAGGCAAAGCTCAACGGCTAGCTCGTCAAAAAAAGAGTCTGGTCACCAATTGCGTCGTCCACCTGGCGGCGCAACCAGGAAAAGCCGCGATGCGCGTAGATCGTGCGGACGTTCTCGGGCGTGCAGTCGAGGAATACCCCGGGGGTAAGCTCGACGGTCGGGACGGGCGCCGTGGCCGGGGCCGCCGGGTCGTAGCTCTCCCACGACTGGGTGCATCCCACCAGGACATTGAGCTGCTCGCCCTCGATCTGTTCGACAGTCAGGGTCGGCAACTGCCCGCGGTTCTTCTTGGCGGCCGCCAAACGCTTGTTGGTCTGCCTGTTGACGATCTCCTGGTAGGTATCGGAGTCCGTACCCAGGACGGTGATGCGGAGCCCGATCGGAAGTCCGGTCTTCGGGTTGAGGATTTCGACAGGAACGCCGAGGTCGGCGTTCTGCTGGGTATCAAGGGTGCTCAGAGACATGCGCTGCTCCTTTTGTGTACTTATCCGGGCCACCTGTTTTGGAGGCCGTGCATCATTGTGAAAAATCAGGTAAAGGTGAGTACTTCCTCGTCGTTGCCGGCATCCCGGGCAAGTACAAAATCGGTATCGGCGATGGCCAGCGCGTTGCGGTCGCCCTCGCTGATCTTGGAGGTGACAACCTTGGGGGCATCGATGATGAATCGGTTATACTGCGCGCTTCCGATCGGACCGACACTGAGTGCTAGGGGGGTTCCCGCCTTCCAGATGCCGTAGAAATCGTGCTCTGCGACTTTGGCGAACTCCGGGTCGAGTTTCCCGGTTGGCCGACGGGAGGTAATCAGGCAGGAGGAATAACCCTCTGCGAAAGCTGGATCGTCCCGCAGTGCCAGGGTATTTGCAGTGTCGATGGTGAAACTCTTGATGGTGGCCGCATACGACCCGAGAGCAACGGCTGCATTAAGGAATACTGGAGGCACTGTCTGCTCGAAATCGGGAGCGACCATGGCAAGGTCGACAACCTCGTTATAAACACCCTGGAAATCGAACTCGGCGTAACAGGGTTCACCTGAATTCCCCGTGTACTTGACGGTGCCGCGTGCCCCGCGGATTCTCTTGACGGTACCGTCCAGAAACATCCAGATAGTCAGCGACGGCACCCCGTCGGACGCGGGCTTATACATGACGGACTCGGATCCGGGAGTCGCAACGATGATCTCCTGCTTGCCGCAGGCGCGCAGGTATTTGCCTAGCGCCGGTTGGACAGTAAGAGAATAAGGCTCGCCAGCGCCCTTAATCTCCACTTTGAAGGAGATCTTGGCAGCCCTGGATCCGGGAACCGGCTGCAGCGGTGAAAGATCGGGGAGCAGCACGTTTTCCCGGTTATTCATCTTGATGTCCGGGTCGAACTTGGGGTCGAGTGCGAGGATACCTCCATCAGCAACGGTTAACTCCTCGGCTACCCCCTCAACGTCCTCGATCCTGGCTACTATGACTCTACGCCTGGTCAGTAATGACATGGACTACCTCCTCCTGCTGATTGCCGGTTGCTGCCGGCGTTTTTGGTTGATGATCAGAGCTGCCAGCGCAGTGTGCGATAATGGATGGTGACGGCTATGTGAGCGGCGCCGAGGAACTCGCCGCCGGCGATGATCTTTTTCATGTAAGCCGGATCTTCGGTCCGGATCACCTGCGGCAGACCCCAGGTTTCGTCCAGGGCAATACAGGCGTAAATATCGGCGATGAGCTTCCTCATCTTGGTGGATGTCACAGCGTCGGCCGCGTAGACAATCAGCACCAGCTTCAACTGGTGATCGTGGTGCGCCGGTCCCGCCTCGGCGGACTCTCCTGAGGCCGTCACCACGTTGATGGCAATAAACTCAGTCGAGTTGTATTGCGTTACCTTACCGTCATCTACCGTTTTGACCGTGGTCTGGTAGGTGTGGTCCCGGTCGGGAAGCGCGACGGTATCGCCCTCCTGGATGGTTTTCATTCGGGCCACTACCTGGTTGATGATAAGTTGCTCGATGATCGGGTCGCTCATTCTGAATCCTTGCTTTTACTGGTCCCGCTAAGGAGCGGTCTTTTTCACCGTGGCGTTGTAAAGGCCTACTGCAGTTCGGGAGCTCTCCAGCGCCGCGCGGTATAGCTCCAGGTTGAGGAGCGTGTCGCGGCGGCCCCGATCATCGAGGCAGTATTCCGACTGCGGGCTTCCCGGCGGGTAAAGGTCCACCTGGTGCAGGGCCGGGTGCGGCTCGATCGGCAAAAGCGCTCGAATACACGGCTTGCAGCACCCCACCGGGGATAAAGCGCAGAGGACGAGAATCAACAAAAACAGGCTTCGGTTCGCTTTCGATGCGCGATACATTGACTTGGCTCCTCACCTTGATCTGGCTGATCGCGTCGGCGATCTTGTTGGTCATCTCCTGCATGGCGGCCGCCGACTTCACCTGCTCCGTAAGGACCGCCTTATCCTGCTTCAGCTGATCGCGCTCGGCGAAGACCGACCGGATATAAAGCCCGGTACCGACCAGTAACAGGACGAGCAGTCCGAGGGCTATCTCGCGCCAGTACTTGAGGCAGACTGCGAGCGCGACCATCAGACCAGACCCTGGTACTTCGCCGCACGCTTGAAGATGACGCGCGGGTACTCGTTGACGGCCTCGTAGAGCGGGCGGCCATAGAGCAGCGCCGTCTCACCGTGCGAATAAGCCTGGTCGAGGCCGCCGTCCCAGCGTCCGGTGGGGGCGCCCGAGCGCCGGGCCTGTCTGAGCCTCGCGAGCCAACGGCCTTCGCCCGCGTTGTAGCAGACCAGGGTGCATTTCCACGCCTCGGAGTCGTTGTCGCAATAGGGGCGCACCTGGGCGAAGTTGCCGTGGTCCTGCAGGACCAGAAAGCTCATCTGGAAGGGGACGTTGTAGGGGTCCCGCTGCCAGTCCCAGGCGGCAAGCTGCTTGTTACGGACCGCGTCGCGGTAGATATTGAAGCGCTCACGACCGCTCTTATCGTAGGCGATGGTCATCTGCACCAGGCCCCGGCCGAGCTCCCGCGAGGTCTTAAGCGTAGCGTGCGTCTTCCAGGAACTTTCCTGCTCGATCTGCCCGGCCGGAAGGTGGCGCAGCTGCAGAGCGGGCCAGCTCCGGTCGATGGACTGGGAGAGCACCGGCAGATAGGGTCGGGCATTGTCAAGGGTTGCGGCGCCGGCACGCGGCACCGCCAGGAAGAGGATCGCCACCAGCAGGACCACTGCACCCAGGAATACCAGTGCGCAGGCTATCGGGTTCGAGTAGCGCTTTCCATCCTCTCCGGGTTCCCCCAGAATTGCCGTATCGATTGCCGTGTCGAGGTTCAGCGACGGGAAGATCCCCCACTGGTCGCGAGAGTCCAGGATGAAGTCGCAGAAAAGCAGAATAAGGCAGATTCCCGCGAGGTTGTCGATGATCAGGGCCGTCTGTGCGAAGGCCGGTCCGAGAGTCCTCGCGATCCAGGCCGCGCAGGGTCCGCATATGACGAGGGCCGCCACGACAAGCGCGAGCAGCATCCAGGTTCGTTTAAGCCAGTTCAACATGTTCGTTATCCTCCGTGGTGCGTGGTTGGTGATCGTGGTCGTCGCTGGTCGGGCATTCCTTTCGGGCGGCGCAGGCCAGCGCGTTGTTCGCGCAATCACACTCCTTGTCTGCTCGTCCGCTTTGCCAGCAGTATCCCGCCATGGCTATTCCTCTGTGCTAGTGCCGCAGCTTTTGTTCTTGCCTTTGCAAAAACCCTTGAGCTCTTTGATGTCCTCACCCTGTTTGCCGGTGATCCGGTACAGCGAGCGCTGTCCGCGCCAGATCTCCGCCAAGAGAGCAATCATCCCAAGGCCAATCGCCTTGAGGAGGGTCGACTGGTCGACCGCCACGATCATGCCCTCGGCGCCAATGGACTGGTCCAGGCTTAGGAGCAGGGCGGTGGCTGTGATGGCCAGGAAGAGGAAGAAGGATTTTCGGGCCAGCTCGACCGGGACCATCATACGACCTCCGCTAAAGTGAGAATCAGCCTGGTGAGTCCCAGGCCATCAGGCTCCAGGCCTATTACAGTGAAAGTGCCAACCGTTACCGTACCGGTGGCGGTTGCCTTGGAGACAGTGACGACAGTTTGGTGCACGATGCCGAGCCAGTACACGTCCGTGTCCAGCAGCGAACAGATGGGTGCAACGTTTTCCACCTGCCCCTCGTAAGCACCCGCCATCTTGAAGGCGGCATCGTAAAGAGCTTTTGCCGATAGGCCACTGACGGCGACGCTGTGGGGCGAGTCCATCAGCAAAATGGCGCTGTCGTCGGAGAAGTCCATCCTCTACCCCTTGGCGCTATCGAGTTCGGAGAGCCGTGCCGTGATCGCGTCGTGGAGCGCGACTTCCTCTGCCGGAATTTCACCCGCGAGAATGCTGAGACCGGATATGGTCTGCGCCGCGGCGATGAGCGCCACGGCGTCCGCCTCGCTGGTGGCAACGGCCATGGCTGCCTTGATACGGTCGGCTTCTTCCGTGCCGGCCTCCTCCTCGAGTTCCGCCATGCGCTTCTCATAGGCGGCTGCTATCTCGGGATCTTCGGAAAGGAGCTGCTCCAGGGAAAGCATGGAAGCCGCAGTAGCGATCTTCTGCAGCAGGTCCTGATGCGCCTGGGCGAGGGCTGCAGCATTAACTTCCGTTTCGTCCGCCGGCATCGGCCTAACCCTGCCCAGTTCTTCGCATTCCTGCCGGTACTGGTAGGGCGTGAGTTCTACGATATCGCCGACCTCCGCGTCTCCCAGGCCAGGGCCCAGGCAGAAACCCGCGACGACGACTGCTTTTATTTTTTGGTCCATGGTAAACCTCGTGAATTGAGGCCTCCGGGGCAAACTCACCCGGAGGCTTTGCGGTCAGGCGCTTAGGTCAAGGTGGCGCCGGTCGTTTTGGTGAAGGACTGCGCGCGGCGCGCGGCGATGTCGATCATCTGGAAGGAGGTGAGCTTCAGAAGCCCCTGACCTGCCAGCGTGTAAGGATCGACCAGGATTTCCAGGGCGCCCCACATGCCGATCATCAGGTCGTCCCAGTTACCGAACAGCATGCCGACTTCGGCGCCGGCGCCCAGGGTGGCGCTCACCTGATTAGATGCGATCGCGTCGTAACCGGCGACGATACCCTGGGTGTGTTTCCCCTGCCAGATGGGACGGCCGGAAGCGGTGGGGAAGTCCAGGGTCTGCATTAGCAGGCCCGCCATGAGCGGGTTGGTGACGAAACCGGTGGTCCCCATCAGTGCGTTGTAGGTGGCCACGGCGGTGACCATGTCGACCAGCTTGCCGTAGGTCGGCACCCCGCCCATGGCCTTCACGTTGACGCCGGAGAGGTTGTAGAGGCCGGTCGGCTGGTTGTTAGCCCCGGTGCCGTGCAGCGCCGCCAGGTCCCAGCCCAGCGCGTGGATCATGGCGAGGTCGTTCCTTACGATCCCTTCCACGTCAGGCGTCGACTCGATGATGAGCTGCCTGGAAAGCGCACCCTGCGCCTGGCAGGTTTTCGGGGTGAGCGGGACCGTCGAGAAGGTGACGTTGCTGCCGGCCACGTCGGAGCCGGGATTCTCGCCGTTCCACACCAGGGTGGATGCGCCGGTCTGTTTCGGGAAGGTGATGGGCCCCTTCAAGCCGGTGAGAACGCGTGCACCCATGCGGGTAGTGACCATCATGTTCCGGAGAATGTCGATGAACTCGCCGTATTCCTGGAAGACGGTTTCCTTACCGGTATTGGTCCCGGAGGTGGTGAGGGCCGTATTGAGGATGCGCAGCGCGTCGACGGTGTTACCGTTTCTCAGCATCATGGTGGCCTGAGCCAGGGCGTTACGGGAAGCAGGATCGCCGCCGGCGTTAACCCTCTGGGGGATCAGGATCCCGCCGCGGTTGACGTAGGTGTCGGGCACCTTACCGAGCAGTTCCTGGTGGATATCCCACTCGAATCCGGAGGGCTTGATATTCTTCTCGCGCATGTTGGCCATGGTGGCGATGGCGCGGGCGTAGGAGTACTTGGAGGCCTCCTTGCCCATGTCGACGATGGGGCCCGCCTCGGCGGCCGGGGTGTGGATGGCGCCGGAGTGCATGAGGTCGAGAATCTTTATGCCGACATCACCCGGGGTGAACCCGGCGCTGATGAATTCCTGTGCTTTACCCGGGCAACCGGAGTTGAGGCACATGCCTACGATTTCTGCTGCGTCCTTCTGAAAATCCCGTACCCCGGCAGCCGGGGCGACAGTCTGCTCTGCCATGACTATTACCTCCTGATTTTTTGCCCCTTGGGGCTTGGTGTTTTCGGCCGAGGCCGTGGTTTCTTTCTTGGTGGACGTTTTCATGCCCGGTTTCATGCCGTCGGTGCTGTCCTTGCCGGAGTTGATGCAGGTCTCGCAGCAGGGGCAGTCCGCGCACGCCATCTCAGGCGCGCACCCGGTGCAGTAACAGCACTGCTCTTCCGGGTTACCCAGGTCGTCCGGGTCATCCTCCTCTTCGGTGCCGATGGTGATCTCCAGCGAGATATCGTTTTTCGGCTGGACAGGCGTATCGACTACCAGGAAGCTGGGGGGCTTGCGATAGCCGAGAGCCTTGAGGTCGAACTTCTTGGCGCAGGCCGCCACCTTCAGCTCCTCGCCCAGTTCAGTGGCAAAGCCGAGGTCAACGGTCTCGGCAGCGCCGTAGTAGGTCTCGGCCTCCATAGCGGTGATCAGTTCCTCGTCGGAAAGGGTGGTCACCGTGCGATAAACGGAGACCAAGGAGTCGCGCACCGTATCCAGCAGGTCGGCGGTCTTCCGCAGGTCGTCCGCGTTCCCATCGCATGCTGTGGTCGGGAGGTGGATCATCAGGATGGCGCCCTGGCAGGTGACCCGGCGGTCTCCGGCGCAGAAGATCACGCTGGAGATGCTGGCGGCGTAGCCGTCGTTGTAGGTGGTGATGCGCGCCGTGTGGCGCTTCAGCGCGTTATAGATGGCGATGCCGTCGAACACACTTCCGCCCGGGCTCATGATGTGCACGTCGATGTTCTGAACGTTGAGGGCGGCTATCTCCTGGCAGAGATCCTTGGCGTCGATACCTTCATAGGTCCACCAATCCCAGCCGATCTGCTCGTAGATCCAGATCTCGGCCGTACCTGCGCCGCCCTGATTCTTGATCTTCCAGAACTTGTTCGCCTTGGGCTGTTCCGCGACCTGTACGTTTTTGGCCTTGGCCATGTCCTTACCCTCCTATCTGCATGGCCAGGAAGTTGCCGATCCCCATCAGGGAGATCTGCGACTGGCGCGCTTCGATGTCATTGATATGGTCTGCTTCGTCCCTGAGGATGGCGCGGGCGATCCCGGCGCTGATCTCGTCGCGCACTTCCACGCAAAGCGCGATGAGCGCGTTGTAGCCGCGAATGGCCGCGAGTTCGGTGCCGTGATCGAAAGCGAGCATCTCCTCCACGGTCCGTCCCGGCTGCACCTGATTCAATTGCCCGGTAACCGGTATTCCCTCCAGGAAGAGAATCTGGTCTAGCACCATGCCGTAATGCCGGCGCTCGTCGTCGCGGCGCTCCATGAGATAAGCGGCGAAGCCCATGAGCTGCCAGTTGATCGCCTGGGCGATGTTGGCGGTATACTGATTGTCGCCGGTCAGCTCTTCGACCAGCCTGGCGTTTAACGCGGTGATGACCCTCGGGTCCCCTTTCATCGAATCCCCCTATGCCGCATCGCGGTAAAGCTCCATGAGCTCCCTGACCCGCTCGGTATCGACGTCCTCGTCGTCCAGCAGAATGTCGAGCGCCAGGGCGCGGGCTTTTTTCCTGTTGGATGCCTTCGGCCCGAGTCCTTCCTGCTGGGCGGCACCGGTTTCTTCCTCGGCCTGCTTCATAACGTCCTTGGCCGATACCGCCGCGCCGGCGAGGGAAAGCCCGGCCGCCTTGATGATCTTCAGCTCTTCCTTCAGTTCCTCGCAGACCTCTTCGATATCGAGACCCTGCTCCGCGAGGAAGGAGGTGCGGCTGCCGAGCATGTTCTCGATGGCGATGACGGCGGCGTTCACGTCCTTCAGGGGATCGACCCACTTCCAACCGCGGGCGATCCACTTCACGCTCAAAAACTTCTTGGGGTCGCGGGAGTCGAGCACGACCGCGCTGGAAAGCAGAGCGCAGGGAAGCCATGCCTCGTACACTTTCTGGCGGAAATTAATGATCCACCACTGCTGCAGCACCATCCAGCGGTCGCGCTCCACGAGGAGGCCCGAGCGGATGGATGAGTAGTTGACGCCCTCCAGGTCATTGGCCAGCGCGTTGTAGGAGACGGTGAGGCCGGAGGCGAAGAAGCGCAGGCAGGCCTTGACAAATTCGCCGGTGCCAATCTGCGGGGAGGGCGGCGTCCAGTTGTGCGGCTTCAGGCCGGCGGGGAGCGCCAGGCCCGACCCGGGGTTCAGCTCCATGCTGAAATTCTTGGCGTTCTCGTCCGTCTGGCTGAGATCGGTATTCTCGAAAATCGGGAAGGCGCAGGCCGCGGTGCGGGAGGCGACGACCGAGGCCTCCATGAATCCGTCCAGGTGCTTGAGCGGCATCATCACGGAGTTCAACCAGGTGATGCCCCGGGTCTGGTTGGCGCGCTCCGGGATGAACAGGTGAATGATCTCCTCGGCGGGGATGCGGGTGCGCTGGTGCGGGACTCCGGAGTTGATATCCTGCGGGTAGGAGTTCCAGATCCAGACCGCAAGGGCGCGACCGTAGAGGTTTACCTCGATGCCTAAACGGATTTCGTTCTGAGTCTCGGAGCGCGGGCAATTGTAGGTGTGGTCGACCAGGTCGGGGTCGATCACCTGCAGGCCGAAGGCAAACTTGTTGAGGCTGCGGTCGGTCACCAGGCGCACGAAGACTTCGCCGTCCCGGGCGACGCTGCGGAGCAGAACTGATTCTCCGGTGATGCCGTCGGTCTTGCCATCCACGAAGGGGGACTTCCAGAACTCGTTCCACCCGGCCTCGATCTTCCCATTGATGGAGGTATTGAGCCCGCCGTCGTTATTGCGCACCTGCGCCTGCAGCTGCATCCCCTTGGGACCGACCACGTTCTGGCCGAGCAGTGCCAGGTACTGGCGCACGATGGGATTATTGAGCTCCAGGTCGCGGGCGTTGGCGCGCAACCGGAAGATATTGGTGCGGATCTGATAGTCGATGGTCGTGGGGGAAACGACCCAGTCCCAGAAGCTGCCGCCGGAAGCGCCCTTGAAGGCGCCGTCGTTACGGACCTTCCGGTAGCCGAACTTGCTCATGACCTTTCGAAACAGGTTCCCCACCTAGTACCCCCTGCCGAACGTGATGTTGACCGACGGCGCGAGTTTGCCGGGGTTCTCTTCGCGCCAGACCTTGAGTGCGTAGATGCCGCGTGCGTTGGCGAGTTCGACGGGGGACATGAACTTGAAGCGGCGGCGTGAGGTACCGAGGTCGACCTCGTACTCGAGATCGGCGCGGCCGGCGCGGCCAGAGATCGCGAGATCGATCAGGTCGAGGACTTTCTTGTTGGCAGAGCGGCCGTCGTAGGGCGTGGTAGCGGCGGAGATGTCGGCTGCAATGGCGAGCGCGCCAGTGTAGACCGTAAAGCGCTGGGAATCCTTGGTGACGGTGCCTTGCAGATAGTAGTTGCCAGGGACCGCTGGTGCGGCCTGGCTCACCAGGTGTCCGGCGTCGGAAGGCTGGGCAGTGATGTCGATCGAGACCGAGCCGCGTAATGCATACGTGAGGGACCAGCCGTCCGTCGACAAATAGTCGGGGAGCGACTTTTGCCAGATCAGCGTGTCATTCGCGGTTGCCTGGGTAGGCTCTTTGGTCGGGGTGTCAAGCATGGCGGGATGGTGACATAAAAAAAGGGGCCCTTCGAGGCCCCTTTGGCACCCTTTGGCACCCTATGTCACAAAAAGATTTTAATAATGCAGATTTTTCGTGCAGTTTTTACGATTTTTGAGGATGGGAAACGGTCAAGCGGAGGCGTTTTTTCGGAAAAGCAAAAACCGCTGACGCCTTGGCGGCTTTTGCTTTTTCATTATCCCGGCCACCCGGCCGAAATCATAGGTGAATTCTGTCGATCACCCTCGCGAGATATGCCGCCAGTCGGCGGTATAATCAGTAGTTAAACTGACTCCGTTCACCCATATTTCAGGGGAGGGATCTTCTGATCTTCCTTCGCGTCAAACCATCCCCGGTACCAGTCAGCATTATTCGGGTCATCCCTACCATAAGGATTATCTTTTGACTGCTTACCCCAATATACAGCCTCACGCCCTTCGCTATACGCCTTGTCGCTCATAGCTTCCCCTCCTCGACATGCCAGGGTGCATTGTCAGGCCCATTCGCCCATGACCCGCCGACCGGCCGCTTCAGTTTAGTGCGGGTCCAATGGGTGACGAATGCGTTTGATTCCTGCTCCCAGCCACCACAATTCGGAGATTTCCAGCCACCGAAACGCTTATCTTTGACAACCTGCCGGATAGAGCCGCCGACCATGTAGACCGTAACCTCTGCGCCCTCCTTGGGGAGCTTGTCCTTTACGCTGATCCATTTGCACATAAACCCTCCCTACCAGAGATTAAAACTCAAAAGTCGGATTTTGTTCCGCTTGATCTTTCGTCTTCTGCCGCTTTTCCTGGTCCTTCGAAAGCCGAGGGAACACATGCTCAAGGCACGGCCCCAACCTCCGATCGTCTACCCGATGGACGGTATTCCGCCGGCATGTAGAGCAGTAGACTGACACTGATTTGGTATTGCGCGTGTAGTGCTGGCTCACCATTCCTCCCTTAGCCCGTCAGTTTAACCAGGCGCTCGGCCCTTTCGGGCCAGCTCAAAACCGTTA